>PPYF01660242.1_pt1 | contig 95539 bp, 91 predicted proteins | sample 1559871 | NCBI WGS metagenome assembly PPYF01 (sample SAMN08240021, study PRJNA423297) | Human gut metagenome, whole genome shotgun sequencing project.
TTGGCTTGAACACCTACATCTTAAGGCAAAAGAGGTCTTTATTTATATAATTTTTATCCCCCCACCCGCAAAGCAGGTGTTTTTTTGTTTCGCACACTCGCTACGCTCCCGTGCTCAACTAGGTCTAAAGACATTAATAAAAAAGACTGGTTTTTTCACCAGTCTCACTTATATTTGATTATTCAGCTTCAATCAAACCATAACGGCCATCTTTACGACGGTAAACAATGCTGGTTCCGTCGGTTTCAGCATCTTGGAAAACAAAGAAGTCATGTCCAAGCATGTCCATTTGGAGAACAGCTTCTTCTGGATCCATTGGTTTGAGTGAGATTTGCTTTGTCCGCACAATCTTTAAGTCATCTTGACTTTCAGCATCGTCATCGGTTGGGACAAATTCTAAGCTCTTGAAGCCCTTTTCACGTGACTTCCGGTTAACCTTAGTCTTGTACTTCCGAATTTGCCGTTCAAGCTTATCGGTAACGAGGTCAACACTACCGTACATGTCATTAGAAGTTTCTTCGGCCCGTAATGTAAGGTATGGTAACGGAATAGTAACTTCTACCTTGTAAGTACGGTTAGGATAAACTTTTAAGTTCACATGGGCAGTTGCTTCTACGTTGTCTTCGAAGAACTTTTGTAACTTATTAATCCGCTTTACCACATAATCACGAATTGAATCAGTTACTTCGATATTTTCACCACGAATATTGAACTTTAACATAGTAATTTCTCCTTTCAGTTCAAGCAATTTGCTTGATCTGGTATCAGAAGGACCACTCTTCTCATATCCTTAATTATATTATAGTGTAGTTAATACTATTTAACAAATAGATCAGGGGAATATTTAGATTTTTTTAACGAGCAAGCGAAAGGCTTTGTACGCGTTTACAGCCATTCTGATAGCAAAGTTCTGCAGCATGATATAAGGTTCGTCCGGTGGTGTAAATATCATCAACTAAGAGAACATTCCGCCCGCGCAAGTTAATATCTTTATCAAGAAAGAACGGCTGCTTAGTTTTGAGCCGTGATTGACGGTCTTTCTTTGATTGGGCTACTTTTTGCTTTTCACGATGTTTTATCAATTCCGTATACTGAACGTTTTCTATCAATCCCGTCACCTGATTAAAGCCTCGTGTTCTCATAGTATGATTAGTAACGGGAATCGGAACTAAAAAGTCATAATCCATTTGGTTAATTACTTTTTGTAGTGATTGTTGAAAAACTGCCCGCAAATGATACTGCCCTTGGAATTTATACTGTTGCATGAACTCTCTCATTGCCTGGTTATAATGGAAAATCGGGTAGTGGCTTAAATGCCACCCATATTGTTGTTGCCACCTTCGACAATCACCACATAAATTCCCATCATTCTCACGCCCGCAGCCTTGACAAGCATCCTTATCAGAATAACGATTAAATTTTTGAAAGCAATCATCGCAAACTACCTGTTCTCTGATTGGCCCAGGAAAAATGATCTCACTAATCGTTAATTTTTTTGTTAATGAATGGTTACAAAGCAAGCAATTAGCCATGAAGCAACCGCCGACCTTTCCGATTCATATAAGCAATTTGTCGCTGAGCTTCCCGGACTTGGCGACTATATGACTGAATCCAGAACATCACTTTGCCGGTAGGGCGACTAGCCGAACGTCCTGCCCGTCCCGCAATTTGAACTAGCGCCGACGATGAAAAGACCTGATCATCAGCACCAAGAACAAAAACGTCAATTTCCGGGAAAGTAACCCCACGTTCTAAAATTGAGGTAGTAATTAAGAATTCATACTTTCCTTCTCGCATTTGCTGAACCTTTTCAAGTCGCTTAGGATCTGCAGCATGAACGGTAGTAAATTTCTTATCAGTTAAGATTTTTTGCAAGCATAAAAAAGTTGGTTGGAGATCTGAAACATGGGGAACAAATAGGAGGCAGCAATGATTGACCAGCGTCTTTTTCAATTCATTCAAGAGTCTGTTAGGGAGTCTTCTTCGTTGCAACTGTTTTCGCCAATCAAATGTTAGAAAGAGTTTAATTTGGGGAAGAAGGTTCCCGTGATACCGGAGCGGAAGATAACTAACCATTAATTTTTTCTTGTTAATTTGACTGACTAGTTCTTTCCCGGGAGTCGCGGTCATGAACAATATACCGCCATTTTCTTTAACGGCCTGTTTAGTAGCAAAAAGCAATGCCGAATTAGCAGCATACGGGAAGGAATCAACCTCGTCAATAATTAAATTATCAAAGGCATGGTAAAAGCGTAACAACTGGTGAGTCGTGCAAATTGTCAGCTGACGATACTTATATTCCTGTGGCGCTCTCCCATGAAGAAGTGCAATTGGAAAATCAGCAAAAGCAGCTTGGAGTCTAGGATATAGTTCCAGACAAACATCAACCCGTGGTGACGCAATTGCTACCCGCTCACCCCGTTTCAACGCGGCAGCAACTCCTGCAAAAATCATTTCCGTCTTTCCTGCACCAGTAACTGCCCATAACAATTGGTGACAATGTTGATCCATTCGCTCTTTCACCATTGTCGACACCCTAGTTTGTAATGATGAAAGTTGCCCCATCCACGTTAAAATGCGATCAGGAATTTCAAATTGATTTGGTTCTGGAACATGGTAAAATTTATCAAGAGTTGAAACCCGTCCTAATGTAACGCATTGTGGGCAATAGTATTGCCGATTAGGCATTTCAGTAACGCCCTTATTTGTTACCGTTCCACAGCGCAAACAGGTAATCGTCTTTTCTCCTACCTTCAATGTTGGTAAAGTCTGAATTTGCTGACTTTCAATTGGTAATCGTTCTATTTGAGGGCATAGTACTCGCCGCCCATATAATTCACTAATATCCATTCTGGTCCCTCCCATTAAGTTAATACGGAAAAAGATCAGGAATTCATCAAAGGAGTAATAATTAATGTCAGAACCATTTCTCACTATCGCTAAAAACACTAGCAACGAGATGGTCATCAAAAAATCTCGTTTCATATGTTCAATTGCCCGGGTAACCTCTGATGAAGCAGCCCAACAATTTATTAACCAAATTAGTACCGAAAACAGAAAGGCAACTCACAACTGCTATGCCTACATGGTCGGCGATCGTGACCAAATTCAACGAGAAAGCGACAACGGTGAGCCGAGTGGTACAGCCGGAGTACCAATTTTAGAATCACTTCAGTTAGCTAAGCTCCATAATGTAGTTGCCGTTGTTACCCGTTATTTTGGCGGAATCAAGCTAGGTGCTGGGGGACTTATTCGTGCCTATAGCAACTCCACTACCAATGCAATCCACAAAGCAGGACTAGTTCAACTGGTTACTCAAGCTATTCTTGAAATCACCGTTAGTTATGCACAACATGATTCACTTCTCCACTATCTAAAAGAATACAAGATCGAGGTTGCTGATGAGCAATTTAGTGCTACTGTGCAAACAAACGTCTATGTTGATGAGGATAAAGTTGATACTTTTACTAAGTTACTAATCGATCGCTTTAACGATCAATTAACGATCAAAAAAGGAACCTCGCGCGAACACGAGATTCCATATCTTACTGACTAGTTTAATACTGCTTCAATTACGTTAAGAATAACGATAAGCAGCAATAAAATAATAACCCATGTGGTGACCACCTTTGTTTTGTGATCACCACTTTTTAATTTTGACCAATTAAAGCCAATATAGGAAACAATTAGGAGAAATGTCCCTAGTATCCCGATCAAATCAGAGTGAAAGCCAAACCGATCAAGACTGTAGCCGCCCATTAAGAACAGGCCACTAGCAAACAGCAAGCCCAAGACAATATTTCTTTTTCTCACGTTATCCACCCCGCAAATAATTTCCCGGGAAATTTCAAGCTAACTTTTGTATAACATTGAAAACTGCCCTGAACTTCATTAGTATTCATTACTCATGTAAATGATAATTGTAGCTTGCAACAACAATGTTCTGACGCGAATTAAGAACCGTCCGTAGCCGAACACTCGTCTGGTTATGGAGGGCAAGCTGCCATGGGTGCTTAGGGATAAATTGCGGAACTAAGACAGTGGTTGAATAGTTACGAGCAGCTGCTCTTTTAGCAATTACGTCCACAAACCGCAAAGTTGGCTTAGCAATAGACCGATACGACGAATGAATATCGACAAAACGAACATCTGGAAATTCAGCCTTAAATTCATTAGCTGTCTTGTGCTCTTTGCCCGGATTTTCATCAAACGAAACGTGCATTGCGATCACGTAATCACCAATGGAACGCGCATAGTTAATTGCTCCCCGAGTAACTCGCGTAACGTTCCCAACTAGAACAATGACGGTTGCGCCATCATAGTCATGTAACTGCACCTTTGTCTTTTCGGCAACCCGCAATTGCTTGGCAACCTTAATGTAGTGACGGTGAATTGCATGAAACATGTAAAGCAATAACGGCATGATAATTAGGTACGGCCAAACATTGCCAAAGTGCTGCCAGAATAATGCAAGAACTAACGCAAGCGAAATCAGTGCACCAACAAGGTTAATAAATGCTTTCCCTAACCAGAAGCCTTCACGTTCACGGAACCAGTGAATAATCATCCCGGATTGAGACAGTGTGAACGGAACAAAGACCCCAACGGCATAAAGCGGAATTAACATGTTGGTTTGTCCATGGAAGATCAAAATCAGGATAATTGCGCCAACTGCTAACGAGATAATCCCGTTAGAATAGCCTAAGCGATCCCCACGATCCATGAATGCGTGAGGCATGTACTTGTCTTTAGCCATGTTAAAAGCAAGAATTGGGAAAGCAGAAAACCCAGTATTAGCAGCAACAGCAAGGATCATTGCCGTTGATAATTGAAGAAGGTAAAAGCCAATCCCATGGCCTCCAAATACGGCAAGACCAATTTGCGAAAGCACGGTAGTCCGTTTATTAGGGACAATTCCAAAGTAAAAACCGTAGAAGATAATGGCAATGAAGAAGATTGCCAGGATCGTACTCATAATTGCCAGAGTAACCGAAGCGTTCTTTTCCTTTGGCTTATTAAAGTTTGGTACAGCATTACTTACCGCTTCAACCCCAGTTAATGAAGATGACCCAGCAGAGAATGCACGAACAAACAGTACAAATGTCATCCCCGTAACTGGAGTTCCATAATCAGCAGGTGCTTGATAATGAACTTGTCCCGTGATGATATTGTAAGCACCCCAAAGGATCATTACAGAAATCATAATTACGAAAAAGTAAACCGGAATTGTCAGGAAATTAGCACTCTCACTCATTCCCCGCAGGTTCATGAACATAATTAATAGAACAATAACGATTGCAATTGGAACAGAGAACCGGTAAAGTGCCGGGATTGCAGAAGTAATCGCTTCTACTCCTGATGTTGTAGAAACCGCTACGGTTAACATATAGTCAACTAACAGCGATCCCCCGGCAAACAATCCACCATTGCTTCCCCAATTTCGGGTAGCAACAACATAGGCACCACCACCGCTTGGGTACGCACGAATGATTTGCTGATACGAAAGAGTAATTGCTAGCAACAGCAATAATACGATTGCGGCAATCGGAATCGAATACCACATTGCCATCGCAGACAAGGTTACTAAAACCGTAGTAATCTGCTCTGGACCATAAGCGACTGACGAAATTGCGTCGGATGACAGCATCGCTAATGCTTTAAATTTAGTTAGGTGAGTTTGCCCCTCATCTAAAGTTTTCAAAGGTTTCCCAATTAAAACTCGTTTAATATAACGCCACATACTATCCTCCCAATATTCATGGAATGTAATCGTTTAATCGATTTCGGATAACTGAACAATAATACAATTATTTTAACTTCTTTGCAATTGCTAAGACAAGACGTAATTACTATTAACCGTCCATTTTTATTTAAGTCGCTCATTAACTTTCTTGGCTGCCGGGTCGACTTTAGTCATTCGACTGTTAACTGCCCAAGCATAAAAGAATAAGGAAACTAAAATAATCACAATGAAATCAAATGGGTACGGGATCCAGTTTTGACCACCGAAGCCCTCACTCCCTGCATAAGAAATTAAGGAGATAAAAATCATATAACAAATTAACCATGCGGCACTTCTCAGCTGCTGACGCCAATTTGTCTTTTGATAGCGCCATTCATAGTAAAGATAAATCGGTAGACCAAGTGCAATCACAAAAATTACCTGAACCGTTGTTGGCCACATTGTCCAATAAATTGCCAACCCCGTTACCACAAACGCGAATGGTGCCAGCCACTTCATATAGTTAGGTGCAAACGGCCGTTTTAATTCTGGTGCCATTTTTCGTAAAGAAATAACCGTTACCGGCCCAGTTAAGTAGGCAATCAGAGTTGAGCCAGTGATAACCGTTGCTAACAAGCTCCAGTTCCGGAAGACGTTTACCAAAATCGTGGCTAAAATCAAGTCAGCAACCATCGCAAATCGTGGGATCATATAACGACGCTCCAACCGGCCAAGCCATTTTGGCAAGTGTCCAGTATGGGTCATTGCGGCCAATGCTCGTGATGCCGTTGCTACAAACGCAACCCCTGTCCCAAATGGTGAAACAAACGCATCCATGTATAAGAGAATTGCTAACCAGTTCAAACTCAGCAAAATTGCAATATCAGCAAATGGTGACGCAAAGTTAATTCCATGCCAGCCACTCTTTGCTAGTGACGCAGGACTAATTGCACCGATAAATGCTACTTGAAGCATGATATAAATTGCAGCAGTAATCAGCATCGAAATTAAGACTCCCCGCACAATATTCTTATGCGGATTAACCATTTCGCCACCCATATTAATGACAGTTTGGAAAGCATCATACGACATGATAATTCCGGATACCGCTGCTGCTTCGAATATTGAACGACTCCCGTATGGCATGAACGTCTGAACATTATGGCCAAAGTTCCCAGCATGAAAGCCACTAATGATTAGCATTACAATCGTTAAAGTCGGTAATAGAATCTTAAACACTGAAATTAAATTGGTGAAACGAGTCATTAATTTAACAGACCAAAAGTTAATTAAGGTAAAAATCACCATAAAAATGAATACAACGAAAATCCCCATTGGAGTAACGTTGACCCCGCTAACAAAGTGATGAGTCCAGTTAGCCCATGACCATGGCCATGAACTCATATATTGAACAGATGCAACTGCTTCCATTGGGACAAGAGTAATCAATGAAATCCAGTTAGCCCAAGCCGCAATAAAGCCGAGAAGCGAGCCGTGACTATATTGTGCATAGCGACTCATTCCACCGCTTTCTGGAAACATTGCCCCCAATTCAACGTAGGTCAGGGCGATGCTGATTATAATAACCGCACCAATAATCCATGAAATAATTGCTGCCGGTCCAGCAACCTTAGCAGCGGTCCCGGCACCAAATAGCCACCCAGAACCGATCAACGAATTCAGTGCCAGCATTACACCGGAAAATAACGTAATTTTATGCCGTTTCAACTTATCCATGCTTTCTCTCCCGTTAGCTTCTTCTTTTGAATAGACAATTTATCATACCACTAACTTTAACACTTTGTTATCAAAATCAAAAAATACAAGCATCATTTGATAAATATATAATTATTATTTATTTTTTAATTTTAAAATAGCGTTCCGCTTTAATTAATTTACTAAGGAAATCGCTCGATAATATAAATGATAATTGCCACAAATGAAATGATGGGAGGAGAATAAAATTGGTTAATCATGTTGATTTTTACCTTTGGCGCAGTTGCTTCTTCAATCACCTCGCCATTTATTGGTAAGGGATTAGAAAAATTCAATTTTAAGCTGATGTATATTATCGGGATCGTCCTATCAGCATTAGCTTACGTTGTTTTCGGAATTAGTACTAGACTTCCAGTTTTTTTGTTAAAATAATCTAAAACGAAAGGAGTCATTATGAATTATTTCATCACTAGCCGTGAAGACATCAAAACTTCAGCGATTGAACTAGCTCAAGTTAAACGACTACAAATTTTTGATTACCTTCATCAACCAGCTAAGATCGTGACCATGTATTATAATTTTGCTCATCTTGATGCTGAAAACAAGCTAGGTACTAGCGGACGGGTAATTAATCTTTTCCAATTTTACCAACGACTTCCTTATCATATGGATCCAAACTTTGATCAACCCCTTATTAAGCAAATTTTAAATGTTCCAGGCTATCAGGTAAAAGGCAAACAAGCTGAACGTAATGGGAAAGTGCGAATTAGAGTTAACCAAGATAATAATCGTCTTTACTATGTCGATTATTTAGATCAGTATGGATTTACTGATCGGCGTGATTACTATGATTGCGGGTGTAAAACTTATACCGAATTCTTTGAAGATCGCGCCCGGCTAGTTTGTCGACAATACTATGACCAGTCAGGAGCGGTCAAAATAACTTATCATTATCGTGGTGGTCAGGGAAACATCCCCGTTCTTACTTTGATCCAATTAGTTGATCAGAATCAAGAATTACAGTTTGATAACCAAAACGAATTTCGCGCATATTTTCTTGACCAGCTGGTTGCTAACGATCCTGATGCATTATTAATTAATGATCGTTCTGACGTGACATTAGCCGCTTTTCGCTTAATGCATACCTCTCCGCGACACTACCAAGTTTTTCATTCTGCATTTACCCAGGATGGACAAAGTAACAGTGAGATCTCACCTATTTACCAGCCCATTAATGAAATGCTAAATCAAGGGCGGCTAACTGGACTGATCTCATCAACAAAACGCGAAGCAATGGATGCCAGTCGCCATTTCAATACCAATATGAGTTTCGCCATTCCGGTAACTTTCCTTAGTCAAACACAACTTGAGAAAAGCATTCCATCCACCCAACGGCAGGTCGGTCATTTTATTGCCGTTGCCCGTCTTACAAAGGTTAAACAACTTGATCAATTAATTAACGTTATCATCCGCCTTCATGAAGATTTCCCTAAAGTACAACTAGATATTTACGGCTATTCTGATGGTTGGAATAATTATCAAACAGCGAACGAACTTAAAAAGATTGTTAATAATCAAGGTGCTGATCACTACATCCATTTCTGTGGTTATCAACATGATCTTACTCGAGTCTACGAAACTGCCCAAGCTGAAATTCTAACAAGTCAGTACGAAGGATTTGCCATGGCACTATTAGAAGCGCAAGGACATGGTTGTCCAGCAATTAGTTATGATATTAACTATGGTCCCGATGAAATTATTGATAATAATATTAGCGGGGAACTAATTCCAGCTAATGATTGTGATGCCCTTTACCAAAGTTTGCGCCAACTACTGGTTGATCCTAAATTATTTCATCGGTACACACAAAATGCTCAACATGCCGCTGCTAAATTTTCCCTTAACGAGGTTGCTAAAAAGTGGCAGGATTTTCTCAAAAAAGCTTAATTAAATAATTTTTCTTACAAAAAATTGGATTAACTGCTTTAAAGCAAAAAGACTATCAGCCCTTTCATTCTATAACGAAGGACTGACAGTCTTTTAATTAATTAGATTTAATTTGTGATTAGCGAAATTACATCATGCCACCCATGCCGGCACCGCCTTGTGGTGCAGCAGGAGCTTGATTATCCTTTGGTTCTGGCTTATCTGCAACGACGGCTTCAGTTGTAAGAAGCAATGCAGATACTGAAGCGGCATTTTGAAGGGCAGACCGGGTAACCTTAGTTGGGTCAACAATTCCGGCTTCAACCATATCTTCAAACTTACCGTCAGCAGCATTGTAACCAATTCCTGGCTTTTCGCTCTTCAATTGGTTAACAATAACTGAACCTTCAACACCAGCATTTTCAGCAATTTGCCGAACTGGTGCTTCTAGAGCTGCCTTAACAATTTGAACACCAGTAGCCTCGTCACCAGTTGCTTCAACCTTATCCAAGGCTGGAAGAACATTAACTAACGCAGTACCACCACCAGGAACAAATCCTTCTTGAACAGCAGCCCGGGTAGCGTTCAAAGCATCCTCAATCCGGTACTTCTTTTCCTTCATTTCAGTTTCAGTTGCGGCACCAACACGAACAACGGCAACTCCACCAGAAAGCTTTGCCAAACGTTCTTGAAGCTTTTCCTTGTCAAAGTCAGAGGTTGCTTTACTGATAGCTTGCTTAATTTGGTCAACCCGTTCAGCGATGGCTTCCTTAGCACCAGCACCATCAACAATTGTAGTGCTGTCCTTAGTAACCGTTACCTTGTTAGCTTGGCCTAATTGATCAACAGTAGCGTCCTTCAAGTTCATGCCAAGGTCATCAGAAATAACAGTACCGCCAGTCAATACAGCAATATCTTGTAATTGAGCCTTCCGCCGGTCACCAAAGCCAGGAGCTTTAACAGCAACAACATTAAATGTCCCACGAATCTTGTTCAAGACAAGGGTTGGAAGAGCTTCACCAGTAATGTCATCGGCAATAATCAGGAGAGCACGGCCTTCTTGAACAACTGATTGAAGAAGTGGCAAAATGTCTTGGATGTTGCTGATCTTCTTATCGGTGATCAGGATGTATGGGTTGTCCAAATCAGCTTCCATCTTATCATTGTCAGTTACCATGTATTGTGACATGTAACCACGGTCGAAGCTCATCCCTTCAACAACGTCAACACTTGTATCAACACCACGGGAGTCTTCAAGGGTGATAACACCATCATTACCAACCTTTTCCATGGCATCGGCAATCAACTTACCAACTTCCTTGTTGTCAGCAGAAATGGAAGCAATTTGGGCAATGTCGTCCTTAGTCTTAACATCGTGTGACATCTTCTTCAAAGCTTCAACGGCTGCCCGAGTAGCCTTGTCAATTCCACGACGAACACCAACTGGGTTAGCACCAGCAGTAACATTCTTCATTCCGGCATTAACGATTGCTTGAGTCAATACAGTAGCAGTAGTAGTACCATCACCGGCAATATCGTTAGTCTTGGAAGCTACTTCAGAAACAAGCTTTGCCCCCATGTTTTCAAAGTGGTTTTCCAATTCAATGCTCTTGGCAATTGTGACACCATCATTAGTAATGGTTGGTGTGCCATAGCTTTGTTCAAGGACAACATTCCGTCCCTTTGGACCCATAGTAGTCTTAACAGTATTTGCTAACTTATCAACACCATGGAGCATTTCGTTCCGGGCGTCTTCAGAAAACTTAATTTCTTTTGCCATATATTATTCACCTCAAAATTAAAATCTGTAACGTTTTTGATTAATCCTGCTAATTAGTCGATTACGGCTACAAGATCCTTTTCATGAACAACGAGGTACTTCTCACCGTTGTATTCAACTTCATTTCCAGCGTACTTATCAAAGAGGACCCGATCGCCTTCCTTAACAGCTGGTGCTAACTTTTCACCATTGTCTAATGTTCGGCCAGCACCAACAGCAATAACCTTACCTGTTGTTGGCTTTTCCTTAACGTTTGAAGCAAGAACAATACCACCGACTGTCTTTTCTTCTTCAGTTTCAGCTTTAAGAACCACGCGATCTCCTAATGGTTTTAACACGTTAATCCCTCCATTTTGATAATCAAAAGTTAATTTAGCACTCTCGTCTTCCAAGTGCTAATTACATTTTCTACTATACCATTTTTAGAGTTGATTGCAACCAATATACCTTTCAGACGATGCTAACTAAAAAGTCGCCGGCAATTACATTTAGCGTAACCACCGACGATTTTATAATTTAGTTTATTTTTTCATCATGATTATTTTCAGCATAATTCTTGATGAAGTAAATTAATGTTTGGAGCTCATTTGTCAAATCAATATTTTGAACCTGAACATTCTTTGGAACTGAGAGACGAACGGGCGTGAAGTTCAAGATTCCCTTTACCCCAACACTAACTAATTGATCCGCAACTTTTTGGGAAGTTGAGCTTGGAACAGTCAAGATCACGGCATCGATCTGTTGTTCTTTAATCTGCTTTTGCATTTCACTTGCTGGATAAATTGGAATCCCGCTCTTTACAGTGTTTGCTAATTCAGGCTTAGTATCGAACGCTGCGCTAATCCGTAAGTTAGTATCTTGATGGAAATTATAGTTAAGAAGCGCACTTCCTAATGAACCGACACCAACAAGGGCCACGTTAGTAAGAGTATCCTGATTTAGGATCCCCTTGAAGAAATTCAACAGGCTCTCAACATCGTAACCATAGCCCCGCTTACCCAATTCACCAAAATAAGAAAAGTCACGACGAATGGTTGCGGAATCAACCTGAACCGCCTCTGAGAGTTCCGTTGATGAAACCCGTCGCTTATTTGCACTTAATAGTACGCTAAGGTAACGGTAATAAATTGGTAAACGCTTTGCCGTTGCCTTAGGAATTTTCTTGGTAGCCATTCTTTGTTATTCCTCCTACGATATTTTTATATTATTCAACATTAGTGAGCTTATATTTTCTACTCAATTTTGCTAGTTTGTGAAATCCAATTCTCTTATTATTCTAGCAACAAACTCTCTCATTGTGAACACTCAAACAAAATTATTTTCAAAAATTTTTTCATTTGCTTAATCATTAACGTAATTTACAAGCTAAACTTTGTGAAATCAAGGCTAACCAGCGTATAATGGAAAAGTACATCTTTTGAAGAACGAGGTAAACAAAATGATTCTTTTGCAAGCCAATAATGTAATGCGTCGTTTTGGCGCTGATGTCCTCTTTCATGACATCAATCTCCAAATTCAGGAACATGGCCGGACAGCCCTTGTCGGTCGCAATGGTGCCGGGAAAACGACCCTCTTAAAAATGATTGCCGGAATCACTAGCCCCGATGAAGGGACAATTTCTAAAAGCAAGGATCTAACTATCGGTTACCTGGCTCAGGATCAAGGGTTAGATAGCCAAAATAGTATCTGGGCCGAACTTGATCTAGTATTTGCTCCTCTCCATAAAATGGAAAAGCAAATTCACCAGTTAGAAAACCAGTTAGCTTCACTCGATCCAGCAACTAAAGAATTCCAGCTAACAACGGAAAAATATTCTCAGCTCCAATCTGCTTTCAAGAAACAGGGCGGTTTTGAATACGAGTCACGAATGCGGGGAATCTTAAAAGGATTTGGGTTTGAAGAAGCTGACTACCAAACTGCGATCAATTCCCTATCTGGAGGACAAAAGACAAAACTAGCCCTTGCTAAAATTCTTTTGCAGTCCCCTGATCTTTTGATCCTAGACGAACCAACAAACCACTTAGATATGAACGTTCTTGCATGGCTAGAAGATTATCTAAAGAGCTATCAGGGCGCACTGCTTGTCGTTTCTCACGACCGGTACTTCCTTGATCGAGTTGTTTCTGATATTTACGATCTCGATAACCATACGTTGCGTCATTATACTGGCAATTACACCCAATTTATGCAGCATAAACAAGAATGGCTTACTGCTGAATGGAAGCACTACGAACAACAGCAAAAGAAGATTGCAAAGCTTGAAGACTTTGTCAACCGCAACATTGTTCGGGCTTCAACCACAAAACGTGCTCAGGCGCGTCGGAAACAACTAGAAAAAATGGATCGGATGGATCGTCCCGAGACTGACGATCGGTCAATCCACTTCCATTTTCACAGTGATAAGGATAGTGGTAACGAAGTCCTGGATGTTGACCGCGCAGTAGTTGGTTATAATGATCAAAAGCTTGCCGGGCCGCTTTCGTTTTCCGTTCGTAAGCCCCAACGAGTTGGAATCATTGGGCCCAACGGAATCGGTAAATCAACCCTGCTAAAGTCAATTTTGGATCGGATCCCACTGATTAGCGGTTCGATTAAACTAGGCGCTAACTTGCAAATTGGTTACTACGATCAGGAACAGCAGCAGCTTCATCCCGAAAAATCTGTTTTAAATGAAGTTTGGGACGATCACTCAAACGTTCCTGAAAAGGATATTCGCTCCCTACTTGGTAGTTTTCTCTTCGTTGGCGATGATGTTTATAAACTTGTCCATGACCTTTCCGGTGGCGAAAAAGCTCGCCTAGAGTTAACTAAGCTTTCTTTTAAACCAATCAACTTCTTAATTCTTGATGAACCAACGAACCACTTAGATATTGATAGTCGTGAAGTCCTTGAGAACGCAATCAACGAGTTCTCTGGCACGGTACTATTTATTTCCCACGACCGGTACTTTATTAACCAAGTTGCCACGGATGTTCTTGACATGAGCGCTACCGGAATTAAGCATTATGAAGGTGACTATGATGACTACCTTGAAGCCGTCAATAAGGAATTAGCTTCAACTGCAGGACAGGATGAGCAACAAGTAAACTCAACAGCTAAGCCCAAAAAATCCAGCGCTCAACAGTCTTACCAGCAAAGTAAGGAAACTCAGCGAGCCCGGCGAAAGCTTCAGCGACAAGTTGACAAGTTAGAAGATCAAATGGCTTCCCTTGAAGAACAGTCACAAGCAATTCAAGAGCAGATGAGTCAACCAGAAGTTGCTACTGATATTGGACAACTCGCGGATTTGCAAAAACAACTGAATAAGTTAAATGAACAGTCTGAAGAAGTCGAGTTGGAGTGGACTAATGCAGCCGAGGAGCTAGAAAAGTTTGATCAAGAAAATAGTTGACTTTTAACCAAGAAGAAAGTAAACTGCAATCAAATGATCCAAGTAGGAAGTTCCAGAGAATAGTGGTCATCGGCTGAAAGCCACTTACATAATTCCGAATCCTAATCATTATTAATCCAACACGTAAATAATATTTTTGAAAAAGAGTAAAGCATGTCTTTGAACGAGGATGGTAACGCCGTAACTGGTGCCTCGACTTAGGCATGTTTTTTGTTTAGAAGGGATGGTTAATATGGGAAAGCAGCATCAACGCATTGTTGTTAAAGTTGGGACAAGTAGTTTAATCTACCCCAACGGTCAGGTTAATTTACGGACAATTGACCGCCTGGCGTATACTCTTGCAACGCTGAATCATCAAGGTTACGAAATGGTTTTAGTTTCTTCAGGTGCGATTGGTGTTGGCCTTGCCAGTCTCGGCTTAACAAAACGACCAGCTGAAATTGCTCAGCAACAGGCCCTGGCCGCAATTGGTCAAACCGAGTTAATGCGGATCTATTCGCAACGATTTCTGGATTATCAGACTAAGGTCGGACAAATTTTATTAACCCGAGATGTCCTTGACTACCCGGTTAGCCGTCAGCACATTCTTAATACGATCGAAACTCTTCTTGGTGATGCGGTTGTCCCAATTATCAACGAAAATGATCCAGTTTCAGTTGATGAGCTGGATCACCACACTACTTTCAGTGATAACGATGAACTCTCTGCCCAAGTTGCGACTAAAATTAAGGCTGATCTGTTAATCGTTCTTTCTGACATCGATGCCTTTTATAATCGTGATCCGCATAAATTTACCGATGCCCAACCCATTCGTCACGTTAATCAAATGACTCCAGAACTTGAGCAAGCCGCAAGTGGTAGCAGTACCCAATTTGGCACCGGTGGGATGGTCACTAAGCTCCGCGCCGCTGCCACTATTATGCAAGCTAACCAGCACATGGTCCTTTGCAACGGCCGTGATCCCAAAATCATCTTCCAAATCCTCGACGGTAGCGAAGAAGTGGGAACAAGGTTTGGAAAATAGAGTGCGAGCCAGCAAAGAACTTGCGGAAAGCTAACAATTTCTCCCGACTAGATGCTGGAAGCATCTGGGAGGGAGGTTGTTAGCTCTAGCAAGTTCCTGGCGAGCAGATCTTGACTCAGTTGCCTAGAACCTTAGCTCGAGGAAAGTCACGGCGAACACATTTCGACTCAGTCGCCTAAAACACTAGCTCTAGCAAGCCCTGGCGAACAAAGACTACATAACAATAGGAGAAAACTCAAAATTCAACCAAGGAGGATCATATCATGACATCACTCAATCAAATCGGTAAACAAGCGCAAATAGCTGCACGACAATTAGCAATTCTTGATACTGCATCTAAAAATAAGGGTCTAATTGCAATGGCTGATGCTTTAATAGCCAATCAAACTGCTATTCTTACAGCAAATAAACAAGACTTAGCTAATGCTAATGAAATGCCAAAGAAGTTTCTTGACCGCTTAATGCTCAACGAACAGCGAATCACTGACATGGCAAATGGTCTTCGTTCTATCGCCCAACTTTCCGATCCGACCGCGCAAATTGACCGGGGATGGATTAGTGCTGACGGATTACAAATTATTCAACGGCGAGTTCCATTGGGTGTCATTGGGATTATTTTTGAAGCCCGACCAAACGTTACTGCTGATGCTGCTGGTCTTACTTTTAAAAGTGGTAATGCGGTAATTCTCCGTGGCGGTAAGGAAGCATTACAAACTAACCTGGCAATTGCCAAGGCCCTTCGCAAGGCTCTTACCCAATCCGGGCTTCCAGCCGATGCTATTCAAATGGTCTCTGATCCAAGCCATCAAAGTGCTCAGGAAATGATGAATTTAACTAAGTATATTGATGTCCTCATCCCCCGAGGTGGCCGCGGCCTGATTCAACGAGTTGTTAAAACTGCAACCGTTCCGGTAATTGAAACAGGAGCCGGTAACTGTCACGTTTACGTCGATCGTGATGCCGATCTTGAAATGGCAACTGCAATTGCGGTTAACGCCAAGGTTCAACGCCCATCCGTCTGCAACGCTGCTGAAAAGCTACTAATTCATCGTCAGGTAGCTTCAACCTACTTACCAGTGATTGCTAAAGCATTAATCAAACACGGTGTTCAACTTCGCGGTGATGAAGCGGCCCGGAAAATTGTTCCCGAGATTATCCCAGTAACCGCAGAAGACTGGGACACTGAGTACAATGATCTCATTATGGCGGTTAAAGTTGTTGACAGTCTTGATGCTGCAATCACTCACATTAATGACCATAGTACCCATCACTCCGAAACAATTATCACTAATAACTTAGAACGAGGACGGAAATTCCAGGAGCAAATTGACTCTGCGTGTGTTTACGTTAACGCTTCTACCCGGTTTACGGATGGCGGAATGTTTGGCTTCGGTGCTGAAATTGGTATTAGTACCCAAAAGCTTCATGCTCGTGGACCAATGGGGCTACACCAGTTAACAACGATTAAGTATGAAATTACCGGTAATGGACAAATCCGGAAATAAAAAAATGTGAGCTTCAGAGTTCGGCTTTACCGAGCACTGGAGCTCACATTTTATTTTTACACACTTATCTTTACTTCATTCGCCCATACATTAATCCCGGTTCTGCATTCAAATCCATTCCGGCACGATCACCGTGTTGGTAGCACATATATCCAGCAGCACCAATCATCGCTGCGTTATCACCACATAGTTTCAATGGTGCCTGGAGCATCGTTACGTCTGGATGGTACTTATGTATGTCATGGTCTAACCGAGAACGAAGGCCATGGTTAGCAGCAACACCGCCAGCTAAGATTAGCTGTTTTACCGGATAACGGTCAAGAGCCCGCATCGTTTTTTCTGCTAACACGTCAACAACGCTTTGTTGGAAGCTGGCTGCTAAATCATACTTATTTAGTTTTTCACCCCGTTGATCCGCATTATGAACCGTATTAATAAAGGCACTCTTTAAGCCACTAAAACTAAAGTCATAGTTTGCCTCTTTTTCCATTGCGCGTGGGAAGTGAAAAGTATCTTCTCCCTTAGCTGCCCATTCATCGATCGTTTTTCCTGCAGGATAATTAACCCCAAGAACCCGACCAATCTTATCATAGGCCTCACCAGCAGCATCATCACGCGTTTCACCAATGATTTCAAATTCATGTTCAGCCTTCATGTAGACCAACTCTGTATGACCACCTGAAACAAGCAATGCCATTTGTGGATACTTAAACTCGCCAACATACCGAGCAGCATATAAGTGACCAGTCATATGATTTACCGGAACTAATGGTAAATTGTGTGCCCACGCAATTGCCTTAGCTGCAGTAACCCCAATTAATAATGAGCCGACTAGTCCCGGACCATAAGTAACCGCGACAGCTGCTATATCGTTATATGAAACATTGGCCTCTGCTAGCGCCTGATCAGTGCATCGGGTAATCCACTCAATATGGTGCCGACTAGCCACCTCTGGAACAACACCGCCAAATCGTTGGTGGCTATCAATCTGAGTGGCAACAATATTTGATAAAATCTTAGTGCCGTTTTCAACAACCGCGACACTTGTTTCATCACAGCTCGTTTCAAATGCCAAAATTAACGTTCTTTCTGCCATAACTAAGTATTTTCCCCTCTACTTTGCAATTTTACTTCCATCTCAACCGCGTCTTCTCGGTTATCAATATAATAGTGCGATTTGATATTGGTTTGATGAAATCCTAGTCGTTCATACAATTTTCGTGCTCTTAGATTATGAATCCGCACTTCTAGTGTCATTCGCGGATAGCCATGGTTGCCAGCATAAGTCTTTAAAATTTGAATCAAATTAGCACCGATTCCTTGATCCTGATATGCCGGACTCACACCAATATTGGTAATGTGGCTTTCGTGTTTATACCAATTAAATGAACAACCAGCATAGCCAACTACCTGCCCATCGTAGACCGTTACAAGATACAGTCGATCGTGATCCCGCTCCAGTTCAATTTGAAAAGCATTTGCGTTCCAAGGAGCCGTCCCGTAAATCAATTCCTCAATTCTAATAATTGAAGAAATATCGGTGAACCTTGCACGGCGAATGGTAAACTGGCGTCCATTGATTAGCTTCGTTTGCTGTTCAAAAATTAATTGACCAGCTTCCTGATGATGTTTAAGCCAGTTCTTAAACTTCGCGAACATAATTTTGCCTAGTCTCACCTGGGTGAAGCTTTTGCCAATTGGCTTCCGCTTCTGTAATCCGTAGATAATGTGGAATCATCGAATCAATATCCGTAACTGGCTGAGCATCTTCTCCAGCAAGTGCTAACTGGTAAGTCGAAGGGATGGCAAATGGTCGTGGGGCTAACTGAATATTGGCTGGCATTTCTCCCATTGTCTTCTCAATTCGCTCAGTTAAGTGCCCAACTAATAAAATTGGTTGCTGTAATTGAGCAAGTTGCTGCAGGAGTTCCTTCATTGACAAATGTTGATCGGGAATCCGATTAACTAATTTTCCATCTTGCCACTGGTATGCGCCTGCAAAAACGTTTCCGCGCCGGGCATCGAAAAATGGCACAATTACTTCTTTAGTTGTTGGAACAACATTCCGCGCTAACACTTCAAGACTCGAAATACCTACTAACTCCTTCTTCAAGGTGTCAGCGAGTACCTTAGCGGTTGAAACTGCAATTCGAATGCCAGTATACGATCCTGGTCCCTGGGCAACAGCGATCCGGTCAACGTCTTCTGGTTGCCACTTAACAAGCTTAAATAGCTTATCAATTGCTGGCATTAAATAAATACTATGGTTACGTACCATGTTCAATGTTTCAGTTGCCAAAAGCTGATCATCCTCAACTACCGCAACACTCATTGGATGGTTTGACGTATCAATGGCAAGTACTTTCATTTCTTCGATCATCCTTTCAATCATCTAACATCTTATCACACCAGCCACTTTTTGCATTAATTTTACGTCAAAATAAAAAGTAGCGTTTAGCTAAACTCCCCCTGCTAAACGTTACTTTTTGAAGGTTTATTATTATGAGTACATTCTAAGCATTAATAACTAGTCGCGGTCATCGTAGCCCTTTGGGTGGGTTGAATGCCACTTCCATGCAGTTGCGATAATGTCATGAACATCATCGTACTTTGGATCCCAGCCAAGAACGTTCCGGGCCTTGTCACTAGCGGCAACTAATGAATCAGGATCTCCTGGACGCCGTGGGGCAATCTTTGCGGGAATTGGTTCGCCAGTAACTTCTCGAGCTGCTTCAAGTATTTGCTTATTAGAGAACCCGGTTGATGAACCAAGGTTGAATGCATTACTTTCGTTACCAGCTTCAAGGTACTTAATTGCTAAGATGTGGGCATCAGCCAAGTCCATAACATGAACGTAGTCACGAACGTTAGTCCCATCTGGTGTATTGTAGTCATCACCAAAGATGCTCAATTCTTTCCGCTTTCCTTGAGCAACTTGGAGAATGATCGGAACTAAGTGTGTTTCAGGACCGTGGTCTTCACCAATAGTTCCATCTGGAGCAGCACCGGCAACGTTAAAGTACCGAAGAGCAACAAACTTAATGCCATAAGCCTTGTCAGCCCAGTGCATCATCTTTTCCATCATTAACTTACTCAAGCCGTATGGGTTGATTGGGTTTTGTGGATCAGTTTCCTTAATTGGCATGTGTTCAGGAACACCGTAAGTAGCAGCTGTTGAACTGAAGACAATGTACTTGATATTGTGGTCACGCATTGCTTCAAGCAAAGTGATCATTCCACCAGTATTGTTGTCAAAGTACTTCAAAGGCTTGCTCATTGATTCAGGGACAATTGAAAAGGCAGCGAAGTGAACAACCGCTTCAATGTCTTCATTATCAAAGATCTTGTCCAAAAACTTCCGGTCACGAATGTCACCTTCGTAGAATTTTGCCTTTGGGTTGATTGCGTCACGGTGACCTGTAGAAAGGTTATCAGCAACGACAACTTCTTGACCGTGTTCAACTAAGTCCTTAACCATGTGTGAACCGATATAACCGGCACCACCAGCAACTAAAATTGCCATGTTGTTTCCTCCTTATCCGACAACATCTGCTATTACCAGACTGTCTACTAATTCCTTGTTCAAATATGATTGTAGCACTTTTATAATTGGCCGTTTAGTAAAATTAAGTAAAATTTTAGCAAATAATGTAACCGATTACAAAGTGATTAAGTTTTCTAAGCTAGTTTCGTGTTCAAGGTACCGAAATAGCAATCCTTCGCGAAGACCACTATCACTAAATTGGATTTGTTGAATTTGCTGCTGGCGGACAATACTCATTAATGGTAATAGGCCACCCACAATAACATCAGCTCGTTCTTTGTTAACACCACGAATCTTAGCCCGTTCACTTCGCGAGCTTCTCAACAGCTGCTGCATAATTGTAAATGCTTCATCGGGACTCATTGTTAAGCCATGAACTGGCGCAACCCGACTTGAATTAACTGCTTGTTGCCAACGAAAGATTTTTGCCAATGCTCGGTTACAACCTCCTAGCGCAACCAGTTCTCCATGGCGAACACGGTTTAACCATAATTCCTTACTTAGGACCTGATCAACCTTTACAATCGCGTTAAACAGATTGGTAGCACTAATTTGGTCACCAAGGTCATACCGTTGCGAGAGCAAAACTGAACCGAGTGGAATACTGACCACTTCTTCAGCCTGACCGTCATTAACCAGGATAATCTCCATACTAGCACCGCCAGTATCTAAGATGGCACCGTTTTTAAGCGCCAGAGTATGACTAACCCCAATATAGTCAAGGTAAGCCTCCTGTTCACCAGAAATCACGTGAATTACAAAGCCAGTTTTTTCCTGAACTTGTTGTAAGAAATCACTCTGGTTCTGTGCTTGACGAACCGCTGCCGTCGCCACAGCAAGAATTTTAAGATGCTTATACTGATCACAAATCTGGCGAAATTCAGTCAGGGCTTTTAGCGTTCGTTTAATTGGTTCAGGTTTTAAAATCTTTTCTGGTCCCATATCTGACGAAAGACGAACATACCGTTTCTCATACTGTTTTGTCTGGTATGAACCATCAAGATTAATCTGATCAATCTTTAAGCGGACTGAGTTAGAACCAAGATCGATAATTGCTAGGTATTGAGAATCCTTACTCATGGCGTTCACCCTTTCGTGAATCGAGATGGAGACTTGGAACGTGACGGCTTAAAGTTTCAAAGACGTTTGAAAAATGACGCTTTGACTTTTCCTGTCGTTTTGTTTGCTTGCTTTCAACATTTGCCCGTTGAACAAAGAATTCTTGGGAATTAAATGGCTCTTCACCATGGTTGTCAATTCGTTCATAGTGATCACCAACAAGAACCCGAGCCTTAACGTTATCCTTCCACATATCGTCAAGGATTGAAATTGCCTTCTCTTTGGTATCTGCTTGTTCCACCGGATAAAGTTCCTCAACCCGCCGATTAAGGTTTCGGGTCATCATGTCAGCACTTGAAAGGTAAATTTCTTCATTACCATTGCCTTCAAAGTAGTAAATCCGGGAGTGCTCCAAGAACCGGCCAACAATTGAGTGCACTTCAATATTCCCGTGCAGTTCTGGCAGATCATTCCGTAAACAGGTGATTCCCCGAATAATCAGCTGAATCTTAACTCCCTTAGATGCTGCTTCATACAGGTGCGCGATAATTTGTTTATCCGAGAGTGAATTCATCTTCATCCGAATGAGTGCCGAATTGCCACTTTCAGCAATTTTAATCTGCTGATCAATCTTTTGGTTAATAAAGTTCCGAATTCCGTTTGGTGATACACGGATCTTATTGAAGTACGGTGGCCGAGCAAATCCTGAAAGCATGTTGAAGAGGTTGGTCATATCCATCCCAATCTCTTGATCACAGGTCAGAAGTCCCATGTCAGTGTAGAAATGAGCAGTTACATCATTATAGTTCCCGGTGCCTAGGTGCATGTAACGACGAAGGCCATCTTCATCCCGCCGGATAACCAAGGCAACCTTACAGTGCGTTTTAAGGCCGACAAGCCCGTAAATTACGTGACAGCCCATTTGTTCCAATCGTTGAGCCCACCGAACGTTATTTTGTTCATCAAACCGAGCCTTGACTTCTACCAGAACGGTTACTTGTTTTCCTCGTTGAGCAGCCATCCCTAAATACTTAATAATTGGTGAATTTCCGGATACCCGGTAAAGGGTCATCTTGATTGCAAGAACTTCTGGATCGAGGGCAGCCTGGTGAATGAAGTTAACTACCGATTGGAAACTATCATACGGGTGCTGCATTAGGTAGTCGTGCTTCCGGATAGCAGCAAAGATATTGTGTTCCATGTCTAAAGCAGGATTTTGGTAGGCGTGGAACGGTAGAAAACGGAGATCAGCATGTCCGTCAACCATTCCAGAAAGTTTCTTCAAGAAGGTTAAGTCTACCGGACCATTTACCCGGTAAATTGAACGTTCATTCACGTGCAGGTTGTCAATCAGCTGATCCTCTAGCCACTCATCAATTGAATTTTCAACTTCAAGCCGCATTACCTCACCGTGTTCCCGTTCACGTAATTGGTGCTTAACGGCCCGTAATAGGTCAGAAGTATCTTCTTCCGCAACATCCAAGTCCATATCACGCATTACCCGGTAAGTTGCTGAAGCCAAAATTTGATAACCTGGGAAGAGCTGGCCAAGGAAACGCTTAATGACTTCATCAATTAGGATAAAGTTGTTCTCTCCCGGTAAGCGAACTAGTCGCTTATAAATGGACGGAACACGAACAGTGGCAAACTTAATATCTGATTCTCGGCTATCATCATGGGGTTCTAGCTGACGACTCTTAACCTCCTGATCACCTTCAAGAATTTCTTGTTCCTGAACAGCTTTCTTTTGCTTTGGATCCCGGCGTAATTGAATTGCAATGTTAAGTGAGTTGTTAGCAATGAACGGGAATGGCCGTGAAGTATCATCTGCCATTGGTGTTAGTACCGGCATTAACTCATCACTGAAGTACCGCCGAATAAATTCCTTTTGTCGATCATCTAAATCAGCTAGGTGCATAATATTAATCTGGTGTTGCCTTAAGTCAGGAATTATTTGTTTGTTATAAACTTCATAACGTTCCTTCACCATTTCATGTTCTTTTTTATTTACGGCCGTTAATTGTTCCTCAGGTGTCATTCCCGAAGCATCCGTTGTTGTTACATTCGCCGCTGCCAATTTATGAAGTGACGCAACCCGTACCATAAAGAATTCATCGACGTTGCTTTGGGTAATCCCTAAAAAGTTAGCCCGTTCAAGAAGCGGGTTGCTGGTATCAGTTGCTTCTTGAAGAACCCGTCCATTAAAGTCAATCCAACTAAGTTCTCGATTAACATAATTTTGTGGTTTATAAAATTCCTTGTACATTTTACCGCCCCTCTTTTTCCTTTAATACAGGTTTAATACCGAAGACATCGTCAAAGAGTTGTGACTTTTGGCTAAATGACCAGCTTTCTAGTACTAAATCGTCTGAGCTAGTCGCTTTAATAATTAGTCGCCCGTTCTTTAATTTTAGCTGAATCCGACTAATCTTTTGCTGTCGTGAATCATCTAGGGAATCAACTAATCTTAAGATTGCCGCTAACTTGGCAACTGGCATCTGAATATCCTCGTCCAAATGACGATAATGAGACTGGTCAATGGTTGGGCTTTCAGTACTGTGGTAACGGGCAACTTCCGCAATAATTAGGTTATCTTCATTGGAGAGACCGATCATGGGATTAGCCTCCAAAATATATGCCGAATGTCGATAGTGCCCTTGCTGGTTAATAAAATTCCCAATATCATCAACCTTAGCCGCCACTTCAAGCAAAAGACGGTAATGGTTGCTTAGTCGGTGAATTGGCCGTAATTCATCAAAGAATTGAAGTGCATACTTCTTAACAAAGTCCGCATGATTAAAATCAATCCCGTACCGTTTAGCAATATTATCAGCAGAGGTCCGAATCATATTATTTACGGTAGCTTGAGAAACATCATTGGCCGTTGCGATCCCGTTTGAAATGCCATCCATAATCGAAAGGTTTGTCACATAAAGACTTGATGGATTAATCAGATCTGACATTCGAGCAATCACCAAATAGTTTGGTAAAATATATTCATCCTGAGCTTCTGTCGGGTCAATATCATTGTTATACATGTATCGATCCTGAGGAATTAATAGGTGATTAAACGTTTCACGGAATTTTTGACGGTCAATTTCACCAATTTTTTTGTGCTTATCCACATAGCGTTTTGCCAACGAAGGCGCATTCTGAACAATCATCGTCGTCTTCTTTTGCCGCGTTAATTCAGGCGCTAAGTAACCAAGCTTACTACCAATGTAATCCTGAATAATTTCTGTCGGATTAGTCGTCGTCTGCCGTAACTGGTTAACAAGGCGGTGAATCTGGGCCCCGCCAAGATCAATTTCCCATGAAGTCTCAAAATTACCATGATGGAAAAATGCCAGTGTTGAGCTATCTAATCCAATACTCAAAATATACAGGCAATGCTTGCTTAAATTCTTAAATTCTGGTAACTGATCAACAATATAACTCATTGACTGGGCCATTAATTGATTATTATTCAGCCATTCAATTTTCAGTCCCGTACGAACCTTCAGCTGATCACCAACATAACTTGCGGTGACGCTATCCATATCTTCATAGGCTCCATAGAATTTAATATCATCAACCTGATAATCGCTAATCAGTTCCTTGAAGCCTTCAATATTATCAGTGATTGCTGCCATGTTCTTTCGATAATTAGCAGTTTTATTATCTTCACCAATAGCAAATAATCCAGAACGGACGTCATTAACTACTTTGAGGCTTGGGAGCTTGATAATTCGTAAGAAAATCTGGTCCGGTTGTAAATAAATTACTGCCGTCAACGAATTTTTCATTCTAATCACCCCTCAATGTTTTTCCACTTTAAGTCTACCATTAATGAACATAAAGAGCGTGCTAAAAAGGGTTCAGAAAAAGCAAAATGTTTTTTCTGAACCCTTTTTCGAATATCTTAAATTCAGCAATTCTTAACCCAACCAGCTAAACTTAGCCTTCGTACAAAGTTTACCGTTGCTTTTAATCTGGTGAAGACTGGTATGTGGATCTGCCATCGTAAACTCACTAGTAATATCATGGTCGGCACGAACTTCTTGATGGTATTGAATTGAAAACGACTTTAATTGGTGGGTCGTTAAAAACTGCTCACCAAGCGGATCCAAGAGCCAATCAAAGTAGCGGGCATTGTTGACATGACGATTAGCATCTAAATCAAAATAACGAACATGGTATCGTTTTTCTGTTAATAATGCATCTGCGGCAATCGGCTTAGGTCGTCGTCCCCGTGGCACACGTTTAACTTTTGGTGCTTGATAAGCTGTAATTATCTTTTCGGGAATTGGTTCCATTTTTCGACTGGTTAAATTCATGAATGCCAATAAAGATTGAACATGAGCATACTCTTTTTGACCATCCTTATCACGGAGCCAAAACTCACGGGTCGCAAAGAAACGATTATATCCGGTCGCCCGCGTTCCAAGGATAACGGTATCACCAATTTTTAGTGATTGCAGGTCAAGCGTTCCTTCAAAACTAACAATAACCCAGGTTCCACCAGTCGCCTGAATATTTTCCTGGCTTAACCCCAGTTGGTCACTTTGTTTATCAGCAACAACCATAAGCATACTCATTACCATACTTAGAGTTGGATGACCTAATTCATTGCATTCGTAATAAGCAAGCTGATGCGGTATTTCATATTCCTGTGCCGATTGTTTTAATTCCATTTTTACTCCTAAATATTATGATATTGCTTATAGAGTTCTTGACGATTCAACTTATTTTTCTTGGCAACTAATTTAATTGCTGCATTAGTAGATAACCCTTCACTAATTTTCTGATCAATCTGTTCAATTGGTGTTCCGGCTTCATCATTTTGAACATATTCATCAGGATGAGGATTCCCAGCTATTAGCACAACATATTCTCCTCGTGGCTGATGTTCATCATAAAAGGCAGTTAACTCAGCTAAACTTCCCCGACTAAACTCCTCATAACGTTTAGTTAATTCACGAGCTAAAACTGCTTGGCGGTCGTCACCAAAAACTTCGGCCATCACTTTGAGAGTTTTCTTCAAACGGTGAGGTGCTTCATAGAAAATCATGGTCTCAGAACGATTCCGTAATTGCTCTAATTCTTGCACTTGCTGCTGGTGCTTCCGTTCAAGAAAGCCATAGAAGTAAAACGGCTGGGGAACGAGGCCAGAGGCAATTAAAGCGGTCAACCCAGCGTTAGCACCTGGTAACGGAACAACTGGGATCCCTTCTTTTACTGCCGCTGCAACTAATTCTTTCCCGGGATCAGAAATTGATGGCATCCCCGCATCACTACATTGCGCAATCGTAAGGCCAGCCTTTAATTTACCAATTAATTCTGGAATGCGTTGTTCCATATTATGTTCATGGAAACTAATCTCAGGCGTGTGAATATCAAAATGGTTTAATAATTGTTGAGTATGCCGCGTATCCTCAGCTGCAATCAAGTCAGCCCCAGTTAACACCTTAACTGCTCGAAATGTCATGTCATCTAAATTACCGATCGGTGTCGGCACAAGGTATAACGTTCCTGAATCCTGATTTTGAAAGCTACTAACCTGTTGCATTGTCCTCTCCCTACTTAATCGTTGGCTGATCATGACCAAAAATCGTGTCTAAACAAAAAGTACACGATTCATTCTGTTCAAGCCGCTTGCCAAAATATTCACTGCAAACATGAAAACCTTGCTGATACAATTTCTTTAAGTTTTCCCGTGAACCAGAAAGATGATCATCATCATGTTTTTGCTGATGCATCTTCTTTAACATTGTTCGTAAATGGTCATTTTCAATTGAAAGTTCAGCATTCGTTTCCATTAATTCTGTCACCTGGGCCTGGAGCTGTTCCATATTAGCAACTAGGTCATGCGTTTGCTTAGTTACCTGAGCGAAGCGATCATAAATATTACTTGGATTACCATGTTCACTCATTGTGATTACCCTCCTATGCCGAAAGTGCTTGAACAATTTTGATAGTTAACTGTTCCGCAACGTTTTGAAATGCCATATTTTGATCCAAGAGGTGTCGGCTAGTCAATGTTTCCTGACTAATTTCTAACAATGTTTGTACAGAATATTGTTGGGCAATTGTCGTTAGAAGTTCCTGAGCCTGTAAAAAGTGCAGATCTTCTTCAGCAGTCATCCCGTTTGCAACCAGTAAGGTATCTCGCCAAATTAATGCCATGAGGTCGAGAATCAACTGCTGCTTTTGACGATCGGTTGCTAGTTTGACGATCTCTGTTTGAATATCAACGAAACCTAGCATGTTTGCATTACTGGTATGCCGATACCACAGTGCGATTGCTGAAATTGCTTGCTTTAACCAGTCATCTTTTCGCCATTCCAGAATCTCGCTTACAGAATCCGTTAACCCGATAGCAACACTTCGTTCGGTCCGTGGAATTTCTTGCTTAGCCAATGCTTTTTCAAGTTCAGCCCGTGCCAATGGACGCAGCTCAATCACTTGTGTCCGCGAGCGAATTGTTGGTAAGACAGCACTCTTATTGGTTGTTAACATTAAAATGTAAATTCCTGGACCCGGCTCTTCAATAAACTTCAACAAGCTATTAGCAGCATTATTCGTCATCTTTTCGGCATCATGAATTACAAAAAGCTTTTTATTGCCCTCAACAGCACTTTTAGTAAATTCATCCTTCAAGTGACGGATCTCGTCAACCTTAATCTGTCGGCCTTCCGGTTTAGCAACGACCACATCAGGATGATTACCGCTTAAAATTCGCTGACACTCTGGACAGGTAAGGTCAGGCTCACCATTTTGCAAATGGAGACAGAAAAGTCGTAACGCTAACCACGTGGCCAATTGACTTTTTCCTGAGCCGGTTGGACCAACAAAGAGGTAAGCATGTGCTAATTCATGATTTTTTATTACCGTTTGCAGTTGTTTAACTATTAAAGGCTGCAAACGCTCTGCCTGCAACTGGTCAGCCACTTCTTTTCACCTACTCAACTAAAACTTGTGGAACTGTTCCACTGGCATTACAAAGACGGTTGCTCCACCAATTTGAACATTAACTGGAAAGGCAGAACCACCTTCAACATCCATGTGCATTTGCGACGTAACATATTGTTCACGAGACTTAGCGTTCTTTTTGATAATCTCAAGAACATCTTGAACCCGTTCATCTTCAATCCCGATCAAAAACGTTGCGTTCCCTTCACGGAGAAAGCCACCTGTTGTAGAAAGCTGAGTCATTTGGATATGGTTCTTGGCAAATGCTTTCCGGAGCCGATTACTGTCCTTGGATTGAACAATCGCAATTATCATTTTCATAATAAATCACCTTTCTTTAAATGCCACTAGCTTAAAATAAATCATTAAACTTCGCATGAATCGTTTGCTTCACGTCACTAATTACCTTAGGCAGTGACTGACTAGCATCAATCAACTTAATTCTTTCTGGATTTTCTCGTTGAAGGCGAAGAAATGCTTCACGAACAGTTTTATGGAAACTTAACTGCTCTTCGTCTAACCGGTTAACTTGATCGGCCCGGTGTTCAGCAATTCGCTGCAACCCTAATTTTGACTCAATATCCAAATAAATAGTTAAGTCAGGCAACAACCCATCAATCGCATACTGGTTAATTTGCCAAATCTTCTGCTCACCGAGATGGCGTCCAGCTCCCTGATAGGCAATTGAACTATCGACGTAGCGATCACAAAGAATTACCTTGCCATCTTTTAAGGCTGGCAAAATCTCTGAAACGATATGCTGACGACGGGCAGCCGCAAATAATAGCGCTTCCGTTCGGCCATCCATATCAGTGTTGTGCTCATCAAACAAAACCCGGCGAATTTGCTCAGAAATATGATTACCACCAGGTTCCCGCGTATACATTACCTTTTCTTTACCAAGCTGTTGCTCTAGTTCAGCTTGAATTGCAGTAATTACGCTTGTTTTCCCTGCGCCATCCGGTCCTTCAAATGAAATAAATTTTCCTGCCATTAATCCTCTCCCTAACGATCGATTACGCTCTGGTTTAGTTCACCATGTACCTTAAATTTGCGCGCAATTCGGTAAAGGTACAAATATTTTTGTTCTTGCAAGCGACTTCGATAATGAAGTTCCGTACTTGCATTAGCCTCATAAACAGCTCGCTCGGTTTCCTTTGCATGATCCCAGCTTGCTTTTGTTTCATAGATCAAATTCAATAATCGCTGGTCACGCTCTTGCTTTATCTCTTCTTGATTTCGATGATGGAAAAGCATTCGTTACATCTCCGTCCGTCCTTGAACAGCCTTAAATAGGGTTACTTCATCCGCATAGTCAATATCAGCCCCAACAGAAAGTCCGTGGGCTAACCGCGTAACTTTAATTCCGGCAGGCTTAATTAATTTTGCAAGGTAACTAGCAGTTAACTCGCCATCCGACGAAGCGTTAGTTGCAATAATCACTTCTTTTATCTCATCGTCTTTTTTCAGACGATCTAATAGGCTAGTAATATTAATATCTTCCGGGCCAGTCCCTGCAACAGGTGAGATTACACCATTTAAGACGTGGTACAAGCCATGGTACTCATGCATTCGTTCCATTGCCATGACATCCTGTGATTGCTCAACCACAAGGATTTGTGAAAGATCACGAGTCTTATCTTGGCAAATTGGGCAAGGATCATCTTCCGTAATGTTGCCACAAATACTACAACTATGGAGATCACGCTTAGCTGATAATAATGATTTAGCAAAGTTTGTAACGTCATCGCCTTGCATCGTCAGTGTATAAAAAGCTAGCCGGGTAGCCGTCTTTTGACCGATACCCGGTAGTTTTGTGTAGCTTTCAATTAGCTTTGCTAGCGGTTCAGGATACTGCACTCTTACATCCCCAAGCCACGAGTGTACTTACCCAAAGTACTTTGAGTAGCATCGTTGACCTTCTTCATCCCATCATTAACGGCTGCCAGTACAAGATCTGAAAGCATGTCAATGTCATCAGGATCAACGGCTTCTGGCTTAATTTCCAGATTAACTAACTTATTATCACCAGTAAAAGTTGCGGTTACCATGCCATCTGGTGCTTGACCAACGAATTGCTGCTTAGCAAGTTCTTCGTGTTCAGCCATCATTTTCTTTTGCATTTCCTTAGCTTGCTTTACCATTTGTTGCATATTCATACCGTTCATCATAATTTATCATTCCCCTTTAATTATTTTCTACTTTAACAATATCACTACCGAACAGCTCTTGGGCAGTTGTAACCAAATCTTTTTGCTCGTCTGACTTTGGTTGTGGTTCTTGAACCGTTGCCGGCGCGGTTGAAACCGGCTCCTCTGCTGGCGCTTCAGCACTTGCTGCCGCGGGTTGCGGATTATTACCAGTAGAACGAGAAGACCCTTTTCCTAAGCCATGACTTTGAATATACTCTTTACGTATTTGCGGCCATTGATCTTTAGGGACAAACACAACTTTTCGCTGATCACCACTTAAGCGTTGAAGACCATCTTCCATCGCTTGAATTAAAGCTTGATCATCAGTTGCCTGCTGAAAAAGAAATGCATAGTCAAACGCCACGATAATTCCATCCGGACTGGCGGCCACTGGTTGAGAAACGTGTAAGAGCGATCGTTGAGGGACGCTAAGCATATTAAGCATATCTCCCCAGAGTTCCTTCATTTTAGCAAGATCCTGACGCGTAGCTGCACCAAGAACTGGATAAATCTGGTGCAAATTGACACGATTACTTCGTGATTTAACACGTGGTTGCTCTTTTGCTGCTTTAGAAGCACTATTAGCAACTGGCTTACTAATAGTAGTAGTTCCTTGTTGCTGAAGCACCTGGACAGTCTGTTGCAGTGCTTGAATCTGCGCTTGAAGTTTATCAACTTCTGCTTGGTTTGCTTCTTGGTGAGCCTGAGTTGGTTTTGATACGCTAGCGACAGGCTGCTCTGCTTCTGGCTGGGATAATTTAACGGTCAAAACCTCTAAATAAACATCCGGATGAGTCGTAAACCGCATTTCCATTTGAATATTATTTAGGTCATCAATCATTCGGTATAATATTGTTGATGAAGCTGCTTTACTCAGTTCTGCAAAATCTTCATCTTTTAATCCCGTACTCTCAACCTTTATTAAATCAGGCGACTCCTGATACAAAAGGACATCTCGAATGAACGAGATCAAATCTTCAATAAACCGCTGACCATCTTTACCCTCGCCGAGAATCTGCTTCATCGTTTCCAGCGCAGGAGCACTTTGGCCTTGACAAACTTCCAGGAAGTACTTCTTTAACAGCTGCTTAGTAACACTCCCAGTTACTAAAAGGGCATCGTCAAGCTTAACCTGGTTATCACTAAAGGAAAGAACCTGATCCAGGATACTTAACGCATCCCGCATTCCTCCCTCTGCAGCATTTGCAATCACCCATAGTGACTTTTCGTCATACTCCACCTTTTTCTGATCCAAAATGTACTTCATGCGTTCGAATGAATCAGTAGCCGAAATACGGCGGAAATCAAACCGCTGAACCCGCGAAATAATTGTAAGCGGGATCTTATGCGGCTCAGTTGTCGCCAAAATAAAGATTACATTGGCAGGCGGCTCTTCCAGCGTCTTAAGCAAAGCATTGAACGCCCCTGTTGAGAGCATGTGAACTTCGTCAATAATGTAAACTTTATAGTCCGCTTGCGTTGGCGCATACTTCGCCTTATCACGAATATCACGAATCTCCTCCACACCGTTATTTGATGCAGCATCAATTTCAATAACATCATTTAATTGACCATTAGTAATTGCTTTACAAGTATCACATTCATTACATGGTTCACCATCTTGAGAGTGGTGGCAATTAACAGCCTTGGCGAAAATCTTAGCCGCAGAAGTCTTCCCAGTACCCCGCGGCCCAGCGAAGAGGTAGGCATGACTAATTTGGTGAGTAATAATGGCGTTTTTGAGTGTCCGGGTAACAACTTGTTGACCAACCATATCGTCAAACCGCTGTGGACGCCATACACGATATAATGCCTGGTAACTCATTAATCAGCTTCCTTTCCGTAATTTTAATGCTGCTTAATATTATACTAGCTTTTATCAAAAGAAAAATCATTTGAACCGAATTTAAGATAAATAAAATTTTCAATTATAAAATTAAAGAGGCCAGGAAATAGTATCCCGACCTCACGGTTAATTTCTTAAAAAACTTAGAGCACAAGATACATCAAACTTAGTGCTGCTTCCTTCCGGACCTGACACGGTTCGTAAGCATACCCTTGCTCTAAGGCCTTACGGCAAATATCATCATACAACATTTTATTTAGAATTACTAGTCTTTTTCTTTTTTCGGGCCAGTTTACGTTTTTTCCGCACTGCCCGGAAAAAATCCTTTAACATTTGACTACACTGTTCACCAAGAACGCCAGCAGTCACATAAGCCTGATGATTTAATCGGTCATCACCAAGTAAATGATATAAACTATCGACTGTTCCCGCCTTAGGATCAGTTGCCCCGTAAAAGACATTTCTGATTCGCGCGTTTACAATTGCTCCGCTACACATCATGCACGGCTCAAGAGTAACGTATAGATCACAATCTTCAAGGCGCCAACTATGAAGGTAGGAACAGGCCTCCATAATTGCTAGCATTTCTGCATGATAAGTCACGTCCTGAAATTTTTCTCGCATGTTATGGCCGCGTCCTATAATTTTCCCTTGATAGGTCACTACTGCACCAATAGGAACTTCATCTAGCAACGCTGCTTTTTTTGCTTCAGCAATGGCCGCTCGCATAAACTTTACTTGTTCTTCTCGGGGAACTGTTACTCTTTCCTTCATCGTAAAAATTCTCCTTTAATTTATGTTAAATTTCTCTTTTCAAGTGTATAATATTAGTTTATTGATCAATCTATCATTTATCAAGAAATAAATCAAAAAGTTTCACATACATAATTGCCCACCTCATGTGCTATATATTGTGTTTCACTATTTAAAGTCACACAATATATAGCACTTTTTCATTGATTTTTTACATAAGATCGCTATACTAGAAAACATCAAATAAGACGAGTGAGGGGATCAAAATGGTTACTGTGTTTTCTAAAAATAACTGCATCCAATGCAAAATGACTAAGAAATTCTTAAAAGCCCACAACATTAATTTCGTTGAACATAATATTGATGAACAACCAGAATTTATTAACAGTTTAAAGTCAGAAGGTTTCATGGCAACACCAGTTGTTAAGTTGCCAAATGGTAATGCCTTTTCTGGTTTCCGTCCTGACGAATTAAACAAATTAACTCAAGCAATTTAATCTAATCGCAAGGACTATTCAAAATTCATCAATTTATACCGGAATTTGGTGATTTTAGAGTGGTTAGTGATAGAAAGTATTTTTTATCGCAACCGCTTTTTTTATTCGCTATTTTAAAAAATGATAGAAAGTGAGAATAAACATGGCACTATCTGATATTGATTTAACACAAGTTAAGTACTATGACCTTAACAATGAGGTTAATATTCCCAAGGATGGCAAAATCCAGTTAGATAAGGATCAAGCTGCTCTCAAAGACTTTATTGAGAATAACGTAAAGCCTAATACCAAGCAATTTGCTTCCGTGACCGCTCGCTATAAGTGGTTAGAAGACAATGACTACATTGAAGACGGCTTTATGGATAAGTATAGTGATGCTTTTATTGAAAAGTTATATGACTACTTAAAGCAACAAAATTTTCATTTTCATTCATTTATGGCCGCTTACAAATTCTATGCCCAATATGCTCTGCGGACTAATGACAAGGAATATTACCTTGAAAACTATATTGACCGGGTTGCAATGAACGCCCTTTACTTAGCGAATGGAGATGAAGAGCTAGCAATGATCCTGGCTGATGAGATTATTCATCAACGCTATCAACCAGCAACCCCTACCTTCTTGAACGTTGGTCGGAAACGGCGGGGAGAGTTCGTTTCATGCTTTGCCATTCAGCCAACGGATAACATGAACACTATCGGTCGAACAATCAATTCTGCGCTCCAGCTTTCTAAGATTGGTGGCGGTGTGGGAATCAATCTGAGCAATCTTCGTGAAGCAGGTGCCCCAATTAAGAAAATCGAAAATGCTGCTAGTGGGGTTGTCCCGGTAATGAAATTGTTAGAGGATAGTTTTTCCTACTCTAATCAGCTAGGTCAGCGTCAAGGTGCCGGGGTTGTTTACCTTAGCGTCTTCCACCCGGATATTATTGAATTCCTAGGTGCTAAAAAGGAAAATGCTGACGAAAAGATTCGGTTAAAGACCCTCTCTCTTGGAGTTACTGTTCCTGATAAGTTCTATGAATTGGTTGAAAAAGATGAAGATATGTACCTTTTCAGCCCCTACGATGTAGAACGGGTATACGGCAAACCATTCTCCTATGTTGATATTACCGAAGAATACGATAATATGGTTGCTAACGATGAGATTCACAAAAAGAAAGTGAATGCCCGTGACCTCGAAGATGAAATCAGTAAGCTTCAACAAGAATCTGGCTACCCTTACATTATCAACATTGACACCGTTAACCGTGACAATCCAATTGACGGTAAAATCGTGATGAGCAACCTCTGCTCTGAAATTGCCCAGGTTCAAACCCCATCCATTGTTGCCGATGATCAAAGCTACGAGACTCTTGGTACTGACATTAGCTGTAACTTAGGTTCTACTAATATTGCCAATATGATGAATACACCAGATTTTGGCCGTTCAATTCGCGCAATTGTTCGCGGTCTAACACGGATCAGTGACGTAGAAAGTCTTGACGTGGTTCCTTCAATCAAAAAGGGAAATGAGCTTAGTCACTCAATCGGACTTGGGGCAATGGGACTTCATGGCTACTTGGCCAAGAATCATATCCAATATGGAAGTCCGGTTGCTGTTGAATTCACTAGCGTTTACTTCATGCTACTTAATTACTGGTCACTAGTTGCTTCTAATGAAATTGCAAAGGAACGCCACGAAACGTTCCATAATTTTGAAAAGAGCAAGTACGCCGATGGTTCATACTTTGATAAGTACGTAAGTAAGGATTGGGGTCCTAAGTCTGACCTTGTTAAGAAGCTTTTTGCGAACATCCATATCCCAACGATTGATGACTGGAAGAAGCTAAAGGATGACGTTATGGCTGATGGACTTTACAATGAATATCGGTTAGCGGTTGCGCCTAATGGTTCTACTTCCTACATTAATGATTCAACTGCAAGCTTGACACCAATCATTAACCGGATTGAAGAACGGCAAGAGAAGATGATTGGGAAGATTTACTACCCCGCTCCATATCTTTCTAATGACACAATGCCATATTACCGTTCCGCATATGACATGGATATGCGAACAGTAATTGATACTTACGCAGCTGCCCAACAACATGTTGATCAATCACTATCTCTTACCCTCTTTGTTCGTTCAACAATGCCAGAGGGCCTCTATGAATGGAAGAACGGTCGGACAAATAAAATGACTACTCGTGATCTCAATATTCTGCGCCACTACGCTTATAAGAAAGGGATCAAGTCAATTTACTACGTCCGGACATTTACCGATGATAATGATGAAATTGGTGCAAACCAATGTGAAAGCTGTGTTATCTAAGCGGGATTAAATTGATTTTCAGATCGATGCTTGCTAAACTTAAAAATATATGAATTTTAAAAATTCACGTCTTAAAAATGGTTGATTGCGAATAAGGAGCCTAATAAATGAAGCTTGAAGAATATAAACCTTTGACAGAATACAAAGCGATTAATTGGAATGAAGTTTCCGATATGATCGATAAAGCAACTTGGGAAAAGCTGACAGAGCAATTCTGGCTCGATACGCGGATTCCCGTTTCAAACGACTTAGATGATTGGCGAGAACTTGACACCGATCATCAATGGACTGTTGGTCACGTTTTCGGTGGATTAACCCTTCTGGATACTGTTCAGTCTGAAGCTGGTTTAACAGCCTTAAAGCAAGACGTTAAAACACAACACGAAACAGCAGTCTTGAATAACATCCAATTCATGGAATCAGTTCACGCCAAGAGTTACTCAACAATTTTTTCAACATTAAATACCCCTGAAGAAATTAACGAAATTTTTGACTGGTCAGATTCCGAAGAGTACTTACAAAATAAGGCGGTTCAAATTGCTAATATTTACCGCAATCCAGAGGAAGATCCATTAAAGAAGAAGGTTGCCAATGTTTTCCTTGAAACTTTCCTCTTCTATTCTGGTTTCTATACCCCACTCTATTATCTAGGACACAATAAGCTAAATAACGTTGCCGAAATTATTAAGTTAATTTTACGGGACGAGTCAGTTCACGGAACTTACATTGGCTACAAGTTCCAAGTGGGGATGCACGACCGAACAGAAAAGCAACAACAAGACATGAAGGACTGGATGTATAACTTCCTTTACGAGTTATATGATAACGAAGAAAAGTACACCCACTTGCTTTATGATCAAGTTGGCTGGACAGAAGACGTCTTAACCTTCATTCGTTACAATGCCAACAAGGCACTAATGAACCTCGGGCAAGACCCGCTCTTCCCCGATACTGCTTCAGATGTCAATCCAGTCGTTATGAACGGGATTTCCACATCAACGGCAAACCATGACTTCTTTAGCCAAGTAGGAAATGGCTACCGTTTAGGTGCTGTTGAAGCAATGAATGATGATGACTACAACGTTGCGGATCCAAACGCTACAAAAGATAAGAACGATAAAGAATAAAATTAAACATCTTATTTAATAAGCTGCGAGATAATCATTACTTAAAGTTATCTCGCAGCTTTTTCTTTATCCTGTTCAACTAAGAACATGGCTATCAATTATACACTGAATATCTCTATTATAAGATTGTGAACTAAGTTTCAATCGTTAACAAATAAAAGATCTTTTATCAGTGGACTATCCCAAAAATAATACCAATATTTTTATTGTTTTTACAGTCATTGAGGCTATAATATTGGAAACGCTAACATTAGTATTTACCATTGTTCATTCAATCACATAGCTATTTACTTTTTCTAAAAATATAGTATATTTATTTATGTTCAATGATTAACAAAGATAAAAATTAAAGGAGCTTATTCTCATGGCTAAAGATAAGAAAAATCTTGAAACTACAACACCTGTTGATAAAGAACAAGAAGCTCAAACTATGATTAATGACTTAGTAGAGCGTAGTCAAAAGGCTTTTGACAAATTACGTTACTACAGCCAAGAACAAGTTGATAAGATCTGTCAAGCAATGGCATTGGCAGCAGAAGAACACCACATGGATTTAGCCGTAGACGCTGCGAACGAAACTGGTCGTGGTGTTGCTGAAGATAAAGCAATTAAGAACATCTATGCTAGTGAATACATCTGGAACAACATTCGTCATGATAAGACTGTTGGTATTATCAAAGACGATGATGAAGATCAAACAATTACAATTGCTGATCCGCTGGGAATTATCGCTGGTGTTGTCCCAGTTACTAACCCAACTTCAACCACAATTTTCAAATCCATTATTTCCGCTAAGACACGGAACACGATCATTTTCTCCTTCCACCCTCAATCTTTGAAGTCATCCATTAAGACCGCAAAGATTCTTCAGGAAGCTGCTGAAAAAGCTGGTGCTCCTAAGGACATGATTCAATGGATTCCACAATGTAGTCTTGAAGCTACTAATGCATTGCTTCGTCACCCTAACATTGCTACTATTTTGGCAACTGGTGGTCCTGCATTAGTTAAGGCTGCCTACAGTTCAGGTAACCCTGCATTAGGTGTTGGTCCTGGTAACGGTCCTGCTTACATTGAAAAGACTGCTAACATTGCTCGTTCCGTTTACGACATTGTTTTATCCAAGACCTTTGATAACGGTATGATTTGTGCTACTGAAAACTCAGTCGTTGTTGATGACGAAATTTACGACCAAGTAAAAGAAGAATTCAAGAAGTGGAATTGTTACTTCGTTAAGCCAAATGAATTAGATACCTTCACTGAAGGATTTATTGACACTAAGCGGCACCAAGTACGTGGCCCGATTGCTGGTCGTTCTGCTAACGCAATTGCCGAAATGTGTGGCTTGAAAGATGTTCCTGAACACACTAAGGTAATTATTGCTGAATACGAAGGTGTGGGTGACGATTACCCACTTTCAGCTGAAAAGCTTTCCCCAGTTCTTACTATGTACCGGGCAACTTCTCACGAAAATGCCTTTGATATTTGTCGTCAATTACTTCACTACGGTGGTGAAGGACACACCGCTGCCATTCATACCCTTGATGATGATTTGGCTACTAAGTACGGTCTTGAAATGCGTGCTTCCCGGATTATCGTTAACTCACCATCTGGTATCGGCGGTATTGGTAACATCTACAACAACATGACTCCATCCCTTACTCTTGGTACCGGTTCATACGGTGGTAACTCAGTATCACACAACGTTACTGACTGGGATCTATTGAACATTAAGGTTATTGCTAAGCGTCGTGAAAACCGTCAATGGGTTAAGATTCCCCCAAAAGTATACTTTCAACGCAACTCACTAAAAGAATTGCGCGACATTCCTAACATTGACCGGGCTTTTATCGTTACCGGTCCAGGAATGAGCAAGCGTGGTTACGTTCAACGAGTAATTGACGAATTACGTCTTCGTCAAAACGAAACTGCTTTCTTGGTATTTGATGATGTTGAAGAAGATCCATCAACTAACACAGTTGAAAAGGGTGTTGCTATGATGAACGACTTTAAGCCTGACACCATTATCGCCCTCGGTGGGGGTTCACCAATGGATGCTGCCAAAGCAATGTGGATGTTCTATGAGCACCCAGAAACTTCCTGGTACGGTGTTATGCAAAAGTACCTTGATATCCGTAAGCGTGCTTACCAAATCAAGAAGCCTACTAAGTCACAATTAATTGGAATTCCTACTACCTCAGGAACTGGTTCAGAAGTTACTCCATTTGCCGTAATTACTGATTCCAAGACCCACGTTAAGTACCCACTTGCTGACTACGCATTAACTCCAAACATTGCGATTGTCGATTCACAATTCGTTGAAACTGTTCCTCCCAAGACCACTGCTTACACGGGTTTGGACGTCCTTTGTCACGCTACTGAATCATATGTTTCAGTAATGGCAACTGATTATACTCGTGGTTGGTCACTTCAAACTATCAAGGGGGTTATGGAATACCTTCCTAACTCCGTAAAGGGTAACAAGCTTGCTCGGCGGAAGATGCACGACTTCTCAACAATGGCTGGGATGGCATTTGGTCAAGCATTCCTTGGAATTAACCACTCTCTTGCCCACAAGATGGGTGGAGCATTCGGCCTTCCTCACGGTTTATTGATTGCAATTGCCCTTCCACAAGTTATCCGCTTCAATGCTAAGCGGCCACAAAAGCTTGCTCTCTGGCCTCACTACGAAACTTACCACGCAACTAAGGACTATGCTGACATTGCTCGTTTCATCGGTCTTCAAGGAAACTCTGATGAAGAATTAGCTGAAGCATACGCCAAGAAAGTAATTGAACTTGCTCACAAGTGTGGTGTTAAGTTAAGCCTTAAGGACAACGGTGTTAGCCGGGAAGACTTTGACAAAGTTGTTGATAAGCTTGCTGTTCTTGCCTACGAAGATCAATGTACTACCACTAACCCAGTTGAACCACTCGTTAGCCAACTTAAGGAACTCCTTGAACGTTGCTACGAAGGTACTGGTGTAGAAAAAGACTAATCAACTGATTAAATTCAAAAAGAAGATCGAGTTTTCTCGGTCTTCTTTTTGCTACTTAAATTCCTTACTTTAATACCAGTTCCGCTTTACAAAATTTTCTCATATTGTCCCAATCAATTTCGTAGCCTAGCCCGGGCTGATGAGGAACATTGACGTAAGTTCCATCTAGCTCAACTACTGGTTTGATAATATCTTGATTATAATAACGAGTTGAGGCAGCAATATCATTAGGAAGTGTATATCCTTGGAGAGTAGCAATTGCAACATTTTCTGCCCTTGCAACTCCAGAATCTAACATCCCGCCACACCAACATTGAATACCATGCTTACTTGCATATTCCTGAATTTGTTTTGCTGCTCCTAGTCCACCAACCCGAGCAACTTTAATATTAATAATACGACCACTACCTAATTGAATCATTTTCTTAGTATCAGCCAAAGAAAGGATACTTTCATCCAGACAAATTGCTGTCTTTAATTTGGATTGAAGTTGTGCATGATCAACTAAATCGCCCGGTTCCAACGGCTGTTCAATCATGAGTAACCCCAACTCATCAAGCCGTTGTAACATTGGTAGATCTTTTAAGCGGTATGCAGAATTGGCATCAGCCATGAGCATTGCTTCTGGGAACTCGTTCCGGACAGCTTTAATGAACTGATAATCGGCTCCCGGTTTTATTTTCATTTTTATTCGCCGATAGCCATCGTTGAGATAGCCACGAACTGTTTCAACTAATTTCTCCGGTGAGGATTGAACACCAATACTAACCCCAACTTCAACTTTTTGTTTGTCTCCGCCCAGCGCTTTTGCTAACGGTAGCTGAAGCCGTTTAGCATATAAATCCCAGAGTGCGCAATTTACACATGCCTTGCTCATATTATTTCGCCGAATATGGCTAAATAGTTGATAAATATCATCTGGATGATTAATGTCATGGCCAACAACTTTAGGTAATAATTGTTCTTTTAATAGGTCCCATGCTCCTGAGCGAAATTCTTCATTATAAAACGGAACATCAAAAGCTGAACACTCTGAATATCCACAATTGCCATCCTGATCCGTCAACTCTAAGATAATCGTGCGCTTATACTTAATTACCCCGAAGCTAACCTCAAAAGCATTCCTTAAGGGTAAATCAATTTTAAATAATCGTGCTTTTTCAATTTTCATCTTATCACTTTCTCCCTACTAGTTTGCCTTTTTACCATGGATAGTTAATGAAGCAACAAATGCCAGTAATGCAAAGAATGTTAATACCAAGAAGGCTGCCGTATAGCTATGAGTACCTTGGATAACAAGGCCAATTAAAATTGGTGCTAAGAAGCCCGCAAGTTGTCCACCAAAATTAACTACCCCAATTGATGCTCCGTAATTTGTTTTTGCAACCAATTGTGCCACAAACGCATAGGAGGCAGCGAAACCAATTGATTTAGTAAAGTAGGCCAACACTTCAAAGGTAATTACTCCAGTTAAGCTTAGCGAATGGAACATTCCATACATGAATACCATAGTCACTAATGCTGAAAGAGAAATTAACCATTTCTCATGACCGGTAAAGAACTTAACCATGATGAATCCGGCAATAAATGATCCAATCCCTGCCGTAATGGAAGGAAGAGGAACTAACCAAGCAATTCCTTTTAGATTAATATGGCGTGCTTGAAGAAGATAAGTAGGCATCCAAGTATCTAATCCCTTTGTAATCACACTAAAGCCAAACACAACTACCGAAAAGCTTAATACTCGCCAGTCAAACTTTCCTTTAACCTTTTGATCTCCTGTATCATAATCTGGAATTTCGCGATTTAATGGTCGTTCGAAGAAGTAATAGAACGCCAAATAAACAAGGCCTAACACTCCAACAACATGAAACGCGCCACGCCAACTTAACAGGGCAATCAAGGGAGCCACAATAAACGGTGCTAGTGCGTTCCCAATATAATTAGATGAAATAGCAACCGCAGATGCTTGACCACGTTTATTTTCCGGGAATGCCAAGCGAACCTGTTTCATTGCTGCTGACGGATATGATCCTTCACCAATTCCAAACAGAACCCTAATAATAATCAGCGAAGTAAATGACCAGGCAAATCCTGTCATCACAGTAAATACTGACCAGGCCAAAAGCGAGAGTACCGTCATCCATTTAGTGCCAAACCGGTCAACAAGCCAACCACCTGGAACCTGCATTAATGAATAACTAAAGAAAAACGCAGAGCCTACTACTCCTAATTGAGCCGGAGTCAACGTAAAGCTTTTTCCAACATAAGCAAGCGCAATATTCATTGCGGAACGATCAATAAAACAAACAATAAATCCCAAGAAAACCAATACTAGTGTTCGATATGACTTTAGCCTTTCATTCTGGCCCATTAACTGTTGTGATTCATCCATAAGGTAACCTTCTTTCCACTATTTAGAATTTAAATTTCGACAGAGGTAAGTAATAATTTTTATTCCATCAAGAAAAGCATCAATTGTTATATTCTCATTTGGTGCATGATTATGCTGATCATAATTTGCCAATGGAATAGTAAATGGCGGAATCCCGATAATATCTTTCCAAATATAATTAGGCACACTGCCAGGCATTACCGGCTCAATCAGTGCTTTACCGGTGGCTTCTGTAATTGTAGAAACCAGCCGAGGGATTAATGAGTTGCTTGCTGCAATTTTTACAGGATCAAGCTTAACCAAGTACTTAATTTGGATTTGTTCTTCATTTAATTCCGCTTTAAGCGTGTTGTTAATTAATTTAATTACCTCATCACATGTCTGGTTAGCAACCAAGCGGCAGTCAATAATTGCAGTTGCTTTACCAGGAATAATTGTTTTTACCCCGTCACCCTCATAGCCGCTACTCAAACCATTAATTGTCATTGATGGTTGAAACATTAGCCGATAATAATAATCAAATTTATCCTTATAAATTGGTGCTGGAATATTGTACGGACTTGGCAGAGAACTTAGCCACTCTCGTTCTTGACTGCTTGGCTCAACCACTTCTTTATAAAATTCCTTAATTCTACATTGACCAGTTAGTGGGTTAATTAGCTTATTTAAAACCCGCATAAGTTCAACGGCCGCATTCTTACTAACATTTCCAAAATTCCCTGAATGCAGAGCGCTTTCGTTAGTTCTTACTCCTAACCTAAACGATAAAACACCCCGGTTTCCTAATCGTAAAACATGGTCTCCTGATTGGCTCATTGATCCATCCATTACAAAAACTGCTGAAAGGTTATTTAGGTACGGAGCCTTCAAGGCACGAACTGTTTGAAGGAGGTGCGGACTTCCAATCTCCTCTTCACCCTCAATGAGAATTCTGGCTGTAAAAGGTAACTCCCCATATAATTGCTGATAAACATAAAAACCACATATTTGTGCCACTAATTGGCCCTTATTATCGCCAGTACCGCGACCATACAAGCGGCCGTCACGCTGAGTTAATTTGAATGGCTTTACTTTCCATTCAGCCAATTTTCCTGGCAACTGAACATCATAATGCCCATAAAACAAGTATTCATTATCCTTCTCTGGAGAAAGGGTTGCGATAATAATTGGATTACCAGCCGTTTCAATAATCTCAACTTTCGCATGAATGAATTGTTCTAAAAGTTCTTTCAAGAATTTAACCGTTGCTTGGATTCCTTCTCCTGTTTGACTAAGGCTTTTTTGACTTACAAAGTTAGCTAATAGATTAATAAACTGCTGCTGATTTTCCCTAACATAGTCATCAATCGTCATTTCATCACCTCCAAAATTATAATATAATTAGAATATTCTCATTTATTTTTAAAATCCAATATTACTTTTTATGTAGTTAATAACAAAATTGCTATGAAAGAGGTAACAAAGATGAACTTAACGCAATTAAAATACTTTACCGAAGTCGTCAAAACAATGAATATGACAAAGGCAGCAACTAAATTACATGTTGCTCAACCATCTATTAGTCGCAGTATTCGGGAGTTAGAGAACGAATTAGGCGTTTCGCTATTTATTCGTCAAGGGAAAAAGTTAATCTTAACCGCTCAAGGTAATTATTTCTTTACGGTAGTTAATCGGTCATTCAATCAATTACGGTTAGCAAAGGAAAATGTAAAGGCAATTCACTCACTTAACAATAAAAGGATCACTATTAAGATGTGTGAAACTACTCCCTTACTGGTTTCATTTCTCAAAATCATTCATCACAAATATCCCCAAATTAACCTCCAATTTATCCAAAGTAAAATCGACAATGATCCTCGGCATTATGATTTTCAGCTTGTGCCTCTACCGGTCCCCGAGCAACATAACGAATTGTTACTATCCGAAGAAGTCTTTTTGGCGACGAGTAAGGAAAATTCACAGTCAACATTTCAATTGGAAAAAATTAACCAACTACCCCTAATTGAAATGAACGAGTCACCATTTGCCGACTTTACCCAACGCTTTCTTTCTGCACAAAGAATAGATCCTCAAGTTGTCTTGCGAACAGGCGATCGTAATCTCATGATTAATTTAGTAGCTCAGGGCTATGCTTCATGCTTTGTTCCTGAGTTATCCTGGAACTGTACAACTAACCTTGAAAAGATTTCATTACATAGAATTGGGAAGAATGGCTTTCATAGAAGGATTTATCTTTCCTATCCCTATGGGCCAAGAACAAGCATCCAAGAGCAAGTTGCAACGCTCCTTCTTAATTACTGTCATTCCTTAAAAAAGGCATAATTAAGCTCCCCTTTGCGTTCGCAGAGCAATTCATAATGAATGAGGAACTCACCTCAAGTGATCGTTTGAATAAAATAAATACAAAAAGTCCTTAGTACTAAGAATTTACTAATACTAAGGACCATTTTTACTTATTGGACCGCTTTAATATTAATTACCGAATTATCACCGTCATTTGCCTCCAAGCGAAGAAGGTTCGCTGCTGATTCATTTTGCTGAAGGTCTTCAGCCCCATGGTCAACCCCATCGAGTTTATTATCGCCATCATCAGTATGGAGAATAAAGCCATCAGCGTAAGAAGCAATCACTTTATTGTCCCCGTCATCCGTCTTCACTGTGTAATGCCCCTTAAATGTGACTCCATTACTAGTGAAGTCACCGTCGCCAAGGGTTGTCTTTCCGCCCGTCACAGTAAGATTATTATAAACAACGTCACCATCAGCTGCATTAACATCCATATTATCCATATCGACATTTGTAATGCTCAAATCACCATCAGCAATATCGAGTTCCCCGGATAATTTACTTCCTTTAGGTACCGTAATGACAATGGTGTCATCCCCGTCATTATAAGAGAAGAACGTTCCATGGCTACCGGTTTGACTAATAGTGGCAACTTGATTAGTTACCCTAACCTTAGGGAGACGAGCGTTACTTCCTTGATAGCTAATGGAAAATTTTGAGCCCGTCTTAATCAGAACATTAGCAGTCGAACTAGTCAGATTAATTTTAGTAAATTCCTTATTAGTGCTTAATTCCTTAGTAACTTGTTTTTCAATCACCGGAGTTGTTCCCTTAAAACTGATATTTTTCATCCCATGACCAGCAAAACCAACTATCATCAGGATAATTCCAATAATTAGTATTCCCAAACTAATCTTAAACATTCTTTTCATGCTTTTCTGCCCTCCTCTGAACTAACTTTTGGTAAATATACTTAGCTAAATTGGCAATTGCCTGTGCTAGCCAGCGAATGATCCAATAAACTAACGGAATACAGAATAACAGAATCCCCAGTATTGTTATCCCAAAGCCGATATATAAGATTCCGGTCATCGGAGCGGCAACAACAACCCCAATTCCTGAATAGAGAAGCACTCCAGCGGCGAACACCAAGCCAGCTAAAGTTCCCAAAATACCAACACTAACGCCGAAGACAGCTGCTAAAGCACAGATAAGAACAACTAGCGCTCCGAAACTCAGCGCAAACGTAATTGGTGATGTGACAATTGCAATGATAATTAGCCAAAAGACCCGCCAACTGGAATGTGGAGATGCCGTATGACCGCTTTTAGTTTCCTCATCATTAGCCTTAATCGAATAGTCTGCTAAAATTTTATGGCTTAGCTGCCGCGGATTACCCATCTCCTTAACAATTTGCTGATAGCTATTGTAACCAGCATCTTCAATATACTCATTGTAAAAGTCCAGTGCATCCGTTCGCTCTTCAACAGTTAATGGTGCTAATAATTTCTTTAATTCCGAAATATATTTCTGGCGACCATCCATTATTCTTCTCCACCCTTCCGATAAAAGATTCGGTCCAAATTACTCTTATATTCTTCCCATAATTGCAAGATTTCTTGTAGGTGCTGCTTACCAACATCCGTTATTTGATAATATCGCCGGTTTCTTCCCTGAAATGACTTATCATACGTCGTCAGGTCACCATTTTTCTTTAAGCGGCGAAGGACCGGGTACATTGTTGATTCAGAAACATCAATTACGTTTTTTACTTTCTGGGTTAACGCATAACCATAATAATCATCCTGTTTGAGAATCGCTAATACCAGTCCATCAAGGAGTTCAGCAGTTATTTGAATTTTCATTTAATCTTCCTCCTTAACTTCCACAATATTATATCATGTATAATATTGTATTTAAATATAGTATGATCTTAAATTTAATTAAATTTGATTGATCTTTTCCTAGTTCCTGTGATTTAGTTTGATAAAATATATCTTACCTAAGTAACAGTCCACAAAAAGGAGGCTCACATGATAAAAGAATTTAAGGATTTTATTGCACGGGGAAATGTGGTTGATATGGCAGTCGGGATTATCGTTGGGGCTGCATTTACTTCAATCGTAAAGTCATTAGTAAATAACCTCATCAATCCATTAATTGGTATTTTTGTCGGCAAAATCGATCTTTCAAACCTCGTCTGGACAGTCGGCGATGCTCAATTTAAGTACGGAACCTTTCTTAATTCAGTAATTAACTTCCTGATCATCTCCTTCGTCGTTTTTTTGATGGTCAAAGCAATTAATCGTTTCCGAACAAAAAAGGATGAAGAGCCTGCCAAGCCAAGTGAGGAAGTTCAGTACCTTAAAGAAATCACCGAACTTTTAAAAGAAAAAAATAATAATTAGAAAGATTCTCCCAATAAATTATTTTATTAGGGAGAATCTTTTATTTATCACTGAATTTATTTGCCGCACTAAAAAAGACGCAACGAGAAGTTTTTCCTCCTCGTTACGTCCCTTTTCACTATTTCAATAATTAAATATTTCCGCAAAAGCTAGTTTTACTTTTGTGCCCGAGCCATAGCTTCTTCGTAATCCTTGGTTCCAACAAAGACTTCGTGAGTATAAGGGTTGATTCCCTTACTAGTAGCCCGTTTCCAAATAATTGCAAAGACCACAACGTTAATTACAAGTGAAAGGATAGTAATTACTCCCATCATTGTTGGATCAGCAGCCCCTGGGTGAACAGCTGGATTCATTACACCATTCTTGTATAGAACTGGTAAGACTGCGAATCGACCACTGTCTTGAAATTCTGGAATCACCTGAGCAAACATACACCAAATTGCTAACGTATTTGCCCGGTTCTGAATCCAAACACCTTTATTCCAAATTGCGGCTGCAAAGGTTGGCGCAAGCAGAAGAGCAACCCCACAATACCATGAGTGGGTTGGAAGGTTGCTGTAGGTATATTCAAAGTTCCAAACATCATAGGCAAGAATGAATAGCCAAATCATGTCAGGCCACAACATATCGTCCTCGTTCTTTGAAGAATAAATTCCCCACCAACCAGTCATACAGAAAACATTAATAATTCCAGCAATACCATTAAGGACATTCCACCAACCACCATAAAGCCAAACACCTTCTGAAGAAAGCCACCACTGACTTCCGGTAGTTTGTAACGCATTCATCCCACGAATAGCTGATTCAAAATCGCTCCCTACAGCGATAAAAATATTAATTGCAACAATTACAAACGGGAAGCATTTAAACCAGTATGCCTTTCCCAATTTGCCCCAATGATATTTAAGAATCATAAAACCAATACAGCCAAACGTAGCAGCGTACAGCTTAGCATAGTGGAACCAGCTATTCATATGAACATAGGTCTGATTATGTAACGCCCATGCCTGTCCATGAGCAGCACCAATATAAATTGCTGTAAAGTAAATTGTCAGCGCAACTGGTAGAATAACGAAGAAAAACAGGCCTCCAGCTTTGCTTCGACGTGCTATTTCATTTGTGATAATCAAACAAGCAAATACTAATACCCAACCAAATAATTGCCAACCTGACTGGCTACCATAAATTTAAAATAACATCCTATCTCCTCCCTATAGTAAATGTTAACGGTTACATAGAACCTACTTTTATTTTATAAAAGGGTAAAAGAGATAGCAAACTCATTTTTGGATATCTGTCTTATAAAGCGACATTTTTAAACAAAAATAGAGGCTGAACAGAATTGTTCAACCTCTTTTGAAAATTATTTGAAGTTAGACTACTTAAGGGTAACAGTAGCACCAGCGGCTTCAAGCTTTTCCTTGATGTCGTTAGCTTCGTCTTCCTTAACGTCTTCCTTGATTGCTGAAGGAGCACCGTCAACAAGGTCCTTAGCATCCTTAAGGCCAACACCAGTGATGTCCTTAACAGCCTTGATAACCTTAACCTTAGCAGCACCTGGTTCAGTCAATTCAACAGTGAAGCTGTCCTTAGCGGCAGCAGCACCACCAGCAGCACCTGCAGCTGCAACTGGAGCAGCAGCAGAAACGTCGAATTCGTCTTCGATAGCCTTAACAAGATCGTTAAGGTCAGAAATTGATGCTTCCTTTAATGAAGCAATGATAGCATCCTTATCAAAAGCCATGATTATATTCCTCCAATATTTAGGTAATTAATTTTGATTTGATAATATATGGTAATACGACAATTATGCGGCTTCGTCTTCCTTGTCGGCAACGGCCTTGACTGCACGAGCAATCTTCCGCATTGGGTCTTGCAATGCAGATGCAAGCATTGACAACAGATCTTCACGACTAGGCATAGTAGCGTATTCGTTAATTTCATCGAGAGTCTTAACACTCTTTTCAATGAAACCACCCTTGATTTCAAGAGCGTCGTGGTCATCGGCAAAGTTCTTCAAGATCTTTGCTGGAGCAATTGGGTCTTCGTCAGAGAAGGCAACAGCAGTTGGTCCAACAAAAGTACTCTTAAGATCTTCGTAGTCAGTACCTTCAACGGCACGGTCAAGAATCTTGTTCTTGATAACTGACATCTTAACGCCGGCATCACGAAGTTGCTTACGTAAATCAGTAACTTCGGCAACGGTTAAACCACGGTAATCAACAACGATAGCTGATTCAGCATTGTTGATTAATTCAACAGTTTGCTTAACAACTTCAGCCTTTTTAGCAATAGCTGCTTCACTCATGAATTTTCACCTCCTGCAATGTAGTTTGACCGGATTTATAAAAAAATCCCTATGACCGCAGACATAGAGAAGGAACTTAATTTCTTCCTCGGCAGGCATATTATTAAGGCTTTCGCCACCTGAGTCTTAGGCAGAGTCATATTTAATCAACTTTGACAGTATAACATCTCCCATTACACTTGTAAAGAACAATTTAACTTGATTCGTCAGGTTGAACTAACCTTCTTTGTTGTACAATTAACTTATTAATTTATCTCAAGGAGCACCAATTCATGAAAGACTATGGCCTATTACTTGTCAATCTTGGTTCACCTGCCGAGCCAACAACACCAGCTGTTAAGAAATATCTCCGTCAATTCCTCGGGGATCGAAACGTCGTAGAAATGCCGCCTGCACTTTGGAAGCCGCTTTTAAATGGCATTATTTTACCAATGCGTTCATGGCGTTCCGCAACTTTTTACCGCGACTGCTGGTTAAAAAATGGTTCTCCATTAATTGTCAACACAAAAAATTTAACTACAAAAGTTCAAAAGTTTCTCCCTAAATGGTCAGTTAAAATGGCAATGACCTATGGTAAGCCGAGCATTGGAGACACCCTCCGGCAAATGAAACAAGAATGTAAACAGATTATCGTTCTTTCTCTATTCCCACATTTCACCAAGAGCACAACTCAATCCATTATTGAACAAGTCCAGGCTGTCGATCCGAATTTGCCAATTATTGATCGTTTTGCCGATGATCCACGGTATCTTACAGTTCTTAGTCATCATATTCAAAAGTCTTGGGATAATGGTAACTACGATATGCTAATTATTTCTTACCACGGCATCCCCGTTTCAATGGTTAACCACGGTGATCCATACCAGGATGAAACTGAACGGACCACAATAGAACTAAAAAAGCGACTCAACATTCCCGAAAAGAAGGTTGAAATGGCTTATCAATCTAAATTTGGCCCAATGCCTTGGTTAAAGCCCTATTTAAAAAATCGCCTTCTCCAATTAGTTCAGCTTGGTAAGCGAAATATCTTAATTGTTGCTCCATCATTCGTTACCGATTGCTTAGAAACGATTGAAGAAAATTCGGTTCAAAACTACCAAACATTCCGTGAAAATGGGGGTAACACCCTTGATGTCGTTCCATCCCTCAATGATGATGCCAACTTTGCTGAGTTCATCGCTGATCTTGCTAAGGAGCGACTAAACTGATGAAGAAAAAAAGCTTAGATGAAATTAACGGAAGCGTTAATGTCCCCACTGTCTATGAATCGGCATTTTGGCAAAAATTCCTTGCATACAGTGGGCCAGGAGCTCTAGTTGCCGTTGGTTATATGGATCCTGGTAATTGGCTAACTTCATTGGCCGGCGGTGGACAATATGGCTACACGTTGTTAAGTGTCCTCTTCGTGTCAATCATCGTTGCCATGATCATGCAATCACTCTCAATCCGCCTCGGTGTCGTTACTCGAACTGATTTAGCTCAAGCGATTGCTCAACTGGTTCCTAAGCCTGTCCGGATAGGACTATGGTTATTAAATGAGCTTGCAATGATGGCAACAGACCTAACTGGAGTGATCGGCACTTCGATTGCTCTCTACCTGCTTTTCCACCTTCCGCTGATTGTGGGTGTTTTCCTAACCGTTGCGGACGTCCTAGTTGTTCTTGTCTTTTTGCGGTTTGGAATTCGTCGAGTTGAATTTATTGTTCTTACAACGATTCTTGTTGTTGGCGCAATCTTTACAATTGAAGTCTGCCGTGCTCATCCGAGTTGGCTAGCAATTCTTAACGGCATTATTCCGCAATCAAAAATTATCACTAACCATTCCGAGCTTCTTCTTAGTCTCGGGATCATTGGAGCAACAATTATGCCCCATAATATTTATCTTCATTCGGCCTTAGCACAAAGTCGGCGCTATGATGAACATGATCCAGCACAAGTTACTGAAACCCTTAAATTTGCTAACTGGGATTCAATCATCCACCTTATTGCTGCTCTAATCGTTAATGCACTCCTTCTCATCCTTGGCGGAACCTTGTTCTTCCATACCGCATCGCTAAACAGTTTGGCTGATGTTTTCTACGGGCTGAAGAATCCCCAAATTGTTGGTACGTTATCTAGTCCCGTTATGAGCTGGTTATTCGGCTTTGCACTTCTGATTACGGGGTTAATTTCATCAATTACAAGTACTTTAGCCGGTCAAATCGTTATGGAGGGGTATATCAACATCCGTCTTCCATTATGGAAAAGACGGCTGCTTACGCGGTTTGTAACCCTAATTCCAATCGTCATCATTGGCTGTCTAATTCGGTTTAACGAACAACAATTTGAACAATTAATTATTTATGCTCAAATTATTCTTAGCATTGCACTCCCATTCACCCTTTTTCCACTGGTTGCAATCACCAGTGATCAAAAATTAATGGGGAACCATGCTAGCCCTCTCTGGCAAACGATTATTGAATACGCTCTTGTTATCCTGTTAACCGACTTAAATCTTTCAGCATTGTTCTAAGGAGAAAATAATGAAGAACAAAACGTTAACATTAATTGGTGGGATCATCTGCTGGTTACTATTTGGTGTATTTTTAATCGGTGTGATTCATAACATGGGTTGGATTAATCAAATAGATCATTTTGGTTACCAATTAACTCAACCTACTTATCACTTAAAGACGCACATTATGATCATCCTTACCCATTTTGGTGATCCAATCATCATCCAAGTTCTTACTGTCCTCCTTGCCCTCTATCTTTGGTGGCAAAACAGGTTCAATGAAAGTCTGTGGTACGTTCTCCTTCAATTTGTTGGCTATTCATTGGTCATTTTAGTTAAGTATAACGTGCTCCGTGTCCGTCCAAGCAACAAACTCTTCCCGGCTAACGGCTACAGTTTCCCTAGTGGCCACACTTTTGCTACGGTAATCTTTGTTTTTACTCTCCTTGCCGTAATTCTTCCCTACATTCACTTTCAAGGAGCAAGAATCGGACTAACCTTAATAGCTTTCTTGTGGATTGTCGTAATTATGGTTACGCGAGTTTATCTCCGCGATCACTTTACTAGCGATGTTATTGGCGGCTTTCTCCTCGCAAGTGGTTGGTGGCTGATCACCAATACATTCCGTCATCGGCTTTCTCAGTGGCTGATTAAACCAATTACAAAAATTCATAATAGAAATTAAAGCAAAAAAAGAACTCAAGAGAGAAAATTCTCTCCTGAGTTCTTTTTAGGTCAGGGCGGTATGTGGGATTTGAACCCACGCGTGCCGGACCCACAAACCGGTGTGTTAACCAAACTTCACCAATACCGCCATAATGACTCCACAGAAAATAATATCACATCTCTACTGAATAATACAATAGAAATTAAAAGACTCTGTTAAAAACATTATTAATAGATCGACGTATTAGTAAAATATCTGATAACACAAAAACCAGATAGAATAACTAAATCCTATCTGGCGTATCTTCTAATTATTTAATTTAGAAGCTTTCCAAATCAAGTGTAACACTTGGTCCGAAAGTTGAAGCAATTGAAGCATGTTGTACATAAGTACCACGTACAGAAGCTGGACGAGCCTTCATAACAATATCTTCAATAGTCTTTAAGTTTTCAACTAACTTGTCAGTGTCGAATGAAGCCTTACCGAATGGAACAGCAACATTACCATCACGGTCAGTCCGGTAAGTAACCTTACCAGCCTTAGATTCTTCAACCGCCTTGGCAACATCCATAGTAACTGTACCAGTCTTAGGGTTTGGCATTAAGCCCTTAGGTCCAAGAATCCGACCTAAACGACCAACAACTGGCATCATATCTGGAGTTGCGATTGCAACATCAAAGTCTAACCAGCCATCTTGGATCTTGTCAGCTAAGTCAGTGTCACCAACAAAGTCAGCACCGGCATCCTTAGCAGCCTTAGCATTGTCTCCCTTAGCGAAAACAATAACAGTTTGATCCTTACCAGTACCGTTTGGTAAAACAACGGCACCACGTAATTGTTGGTCAGCTTGCTTAGTGTCAACGTTTAACTTAAATGCAACTTCAACGGTTGAGTCAAAGTTAGCGAAATCAATATCTTTTACTAATTGAACTGCGTCGTTAACAGCGTACTTCTTCTTGCTGTCAACCTTTTTAAGCGCATCTTGGTACTTCTTACCACGATTTTTAGCCATCTTGTGTTTTCCTCCTTGCAAATGTGGTCTAGCGGAGTTAATACCTCCCACGGGATGTACTACTTTAATAGTGCATCCGGCCTGCTACTCAGCAATTAGTCTTCAACAGTGAAGCCCATGCTCCGTGCAGTACCTTCGATCATGCGCATAGCTGCTTCAACGTCAGCAGCGTTTAGATCTTGCATCTTAGTTTCGGCGATTTCCTTAACTTGAGCCTTGGTTACAGAAGCAACCTTGTTAGTGTTAGGTTCACCGGAACCGTGTTCAACACCAGCGGCCTTCTTCAATAAGACAGCAGCAGGTGGCGTCTTGGTAATGAAGTCGAATGAACGGTCCTCATAAACAGTAATAACAACTGGGATCAACATACCCTTTTGGTCTGCAGTCCGAGCGTTAAATTCCTTAGTGAAGCCCATAATGTTAATACCTGCTTGCCCAAGTGCAGGACCTACTGGTGGAGCTGGTGTAGCAGCACCGGCAGGAATTTGCAACTTGACAACGTTAGCTACTTTCTTTGCCACGAGACAAAACCTCCTTAGTCCGTGTTGTGGTCATGATGAGGCAGTAAATTTACCTCTCCCACAGTATGTCGAATAGCATACTTAGGTAACTTACCACATTTATAATTAAAATTCAAGATAAATAGTGTAAAAACAAGATTATAACGTGCCTATCAGTAACTTGATGGAAATATGAATCAACACAGTCAAGAATAGCTCACCGCGACCGCCACCTCCGTCTAAATAGTCCAGACTTGATTGTAAACAATCATCGTCTGAACTCCCTTAGTACTCGGTGGCTAATCCGTCGCGGTTCACCCTCTCTTTATTCCACCGTATCAATCTGGTCGAAACCTAATTCAGCAGACGTTTCACGACCAAACATTTCAACGTTAACCTTTAACTTCATCTTTTCATGGTCAACTTCTGTAACCTTACCAGTTAAGTCGGCAAATGGTCCGGCAATAACCTTAACGCTATCACCAACACTAACGTCAATATCATGTTGAACGGTTTGAACACCCATCCGCTTCATGATCCGGTCAACTTCTTCTGGAAGTAATGGGGTTGGCTTTGAACCACCACCGTGAGAACCTAAGAATCCTGTAACGCCAGGTGTATTTCGTGCAATATACCAGGCTTGGTCAGTCATAACCATTTCTACCAAAACGTAACCAGGGAATGTCTTTTCAACTACTTCCTTAGCTTGCCCATCCTTAACCTGACGAACCTCATCTTCAGGAACAACTACTCGAAAAATGTAATCTTGCATCCCCATTGATTGAGCACGTGACTCCAGGTTACTCTTAACCCGGTTTTCATAGCCTGAGTATGTATGTAAAACGTACCAGCGTTTTTCATTTGATTCCACGATGAATCCTCCTTAATTAAAATTAACTCTCATTTTCAATTTCAAAATAAAAAACCTCGCGGATCCCCCACGAAGCTCGTTGAATTTAGTATAACAAATCTCTTATGGTTTGACCACTGCTTAGACAAATAACTTCATCAAGAGTTGGATTAGCCAATCAAACAGGGCAAAGAATAATACGAAGAAAAGCGTTAACGAAATAACAATGGTTGTATCACGCCGGTTTTCACGGGCAGTTGGCCAAACAACCAGCTTCATTTCGTGATTTACACTTTTAATAAAACGAAACAGATGCATAATTTCCTCCAGCTAACTAACGGGTTTCACGGTGAAGAGTATATTCACCACAATGTTTACAAAACTTTTTTAATTCTAATCGTTCTTGTCGTTGAGGATTAGCGGTAATTGTATAGTTATGAGCACCGCACTTCGTACATTCCAGTGCAACTTTCTTTTGGGACATACTTTCACCTCCACACACAATTAAGATTAGCATGTTCCATTTACTAAAACAAGTCTTTACGTCATGTCGTCATTAGTCAGAAAATTATATTTCTTACGTTTGCGGACTAGAAAAAGGCTGATGAAATTACCAGCCTTTTTCTTAATAAATTAGAACAAATTATTAATGCCTTACTCCGATCATTCACCCGCCAAAATCTTTATTAATTTTGTCCGGGTTCGTGAAAGAGCACTCTGGACTTGTCGCTTGTTACATTGAAGCTTTCGGCATATATATTCAACCGATTTGCCAGTAACGGTCAGTGCTAAAACATCCCGTTCAAAAGACGAACTAACTCTGATGATCTCTTCAATACTCTTATGACAATAGACAATATCTTCTAGTAAAATTTTCCCACCAAGGATTGTCTCACTGTCATTTTCTCCCAAAGAGTCTAATTGTTCAACTGGGATCCGCTTATCTGCTTGTCTAGCACGATATAAATCAAGAAGTCGATTGACCAAGCTTTGCTTATAAAAACCGCTAAATTGATGAATATCTTTTCCACTATAAGAGTAAATAACTTTTAGCAGTACTAGTTGTGCCTCTTGATCCCAATCTTCAAACTCTAAATCAGCAATATAAAATTTTTGCCAAAGCCGCTTAACAAGTGAAGAGTAACAATCAAATAATGCCATAAATTTATCCTCGTTGCCGACTTGTGCCTGAATGAGTAATTCGAGATCAGCTGAATGATTTTTTATCATTGTTTCACCTTAACTTTATTAAGGATCACCTTTCTTGAATTTGGCTCCTTCACCCATTCATTGATTGCCTGGTCGAGGGGTTCTCATTCCCATCGTCAGGAAGATTTCAATTCCTAGTACCGGTTCCTTATACTAAGTCTCTCAACCTTGGTGACTAATGCCTGAAAATAATCTACCAAACTTTTAATAGTTTGAATAGTACTTTCTTGTGATTTGTTGAACAACTATTCAAACGATAGTTAATTGAAAAGTTTTTCTGCATAAAAATTTGTTTTCCTAGAATGAACACTACCGCCAGAATAGTCTTTTAATGCGACAAGTGTCTCAATATACCAATTATTTATTGTTATGGGATATTTTATAATTTGAAAAAATTTTGTTTTTTGAATACTCACTTAAGCATGTAAGGTGAATCCCACATTTTTTTACTTTCAAAAATCACCCAAACAAATAAATCCTCCCTCCTGCTTTAATTAAACAGGAAGGAGGATTTGTTTTCTATAGCGGGTGCCGGGAATTAAATCCTTGGTAGATTAACAGACTCGCCGCCACACTTGCATTAAGACTTTGAACGTGACCAATCATTGGAATTGTAAGCATCTCATCACAGTTCTTTTTCAATAATGAGGAGATTCCCTTTCCTTCATTACCGATAACTAACGCTACTGCTCCCTTTGCATTCCAGCGACGGTAATCAGTTCCTTTCATATCGGTTCCGAACAGCCAAACTCCCCGGTCTTTCAATTCTTGAGCGGTTTGAACCAGGTTAGTAACACGGGCAACCGGAACGTGTTCAATTGCTCCGGTAGAGGTTTTAGCAACAACCGAAGTTAAACCAACAGCGCGGCGCCGGGGAATAATAATCCCATGAACCCCGGCTGCATCGGCCGTCCGGATAATTGAACCAAGATTATGCGGATCCTCTAATTCATCAAGGATCAGGAAAAATGGGTCTTCATCATGTTTAGCGGCATTTTCAAACAAGTCATCAATGGTTGCATAGTGATAAGCGGCGACTGCCAAGGCCACTCCCTGGTGATTTTGGTGATCACTCATCTGATCAAGTTTTGTCTTGGGAACGTTGGAAATTACAAGCCGCTTTTCCTTTGCTAATTTAATAATTTGTGAAATGGCATCAGACTTTAATCCTGATTGGATAAAAACCTTATTAATCTCCTGATCGGACTTCAATGCCATCACTGCCGGATGACGACCAATAATAAAATCATTGCTTTCAGTTTTCATGCTTCGTTCTCCCTGCTTCAACTTGCTGAATGCACCATTCTGCTAATTCTTCAATTCGATCTTGTTTTCCTGCTAATTGCAGGTAACCCATCATTGCTTCAAAACCAGTCGATATCCGATAAGTTAGAACAGAGGTATGTTTTGCGTGCGTGTGACTATTGGCATTTCGCCCCCGCTTAAAGTAACTCCACTCATCCTCAGTCAAAATATCATCCTGCTTCATCAGATCAATCAATGCCGCTTGCGCTTTTGCAGAAACATAGTGAGTCGCTATGTGCTGAAGCTTAGTCGGCTTTGCTAGTCCCTGACTCAAAAGATGTTGACGGATAAATACTTCATAAACGGCATCCCCCAAGTAAGCAAGGGCAATCCCGTTTAATTGTTGATAATCTGCTTGTTCCATTAATTTCCTTCCTGTCTACTTCTTTACTCGCTTGAACCGTGTTCCTTGCGGCGTATCTTCAAGAATGATTCCCTGTTCCTTTAATTCATCACGAATTTGGTCACTCCGGGCAAAGTCTTTATTCTTCCGCGCTTCATTTCGTTCATCAATCAACGCTTGAATATGTTCATCGTTAAGCTCATTGTCACTTGATGCTAACTTCACACCAAAAATACTAACTAATTCAGAAATTAGATCCTTCATTTCGGTTAATGCAGCTGCTTTAACCGCTTTTTGTTGGGCGTATACATTTGCAAACTTAACTAGTTCATAAACAACGGTAATCCCATTTTGAACATTAATATCGTCATCCATTGCTTCCGTAAATGATTGCTTAAAATCAGCTAATTTTTGAGTAACTACCGGATCAGCACCATCTTGAGCATCTTTTTGACGATAAGTTAAATTATCAAATGCTGTTTGGATATGTTCCAAATTATTTTTAGCATCAATCAAATTATCCTCACTGTATTGGATTGGCCGTCGATATTGAGTAGTCGCCATAAAGAACCGCAATACTTGAGGATCAACCTGCTTAATGATGTCGTGGACAGTGATAAAGTTGTGCAGTGATTTGCTCATCTTCTCGTTGTCCTTGCCGATAGTAACAAAACCATTATGCATCCAGTAACGAACAAATTTCTGGCCAGTTTTCGCTTCACTTTGAGCAATTTCATTTTCATGGTGGGGAAATTCTAGATCCTGGCCGCCACCATGAATATCAATCGTCTTTCCCAAGTACTTAGTCGACATCACTGAGCATTCAATATGCCAGCCTGGTCGTCCCTTGCCCCATGGCGAATCCCAGTTAATTTCGCCTGGCTTAGCAGCTTTCCAAAGAGCAAAATCCATTGGATCCTCTTTTTTATTAATTTCATCAGCACTAACATGTTCACTTGCCCCAACTTCAAGATCATCAATTGATTGGCCTGACAATTGACCATAGTCCTTGAATTTTCGGGCACGGTAATAAACATCGCCGTCTTTTTCGTATGCATACCCCTTATCAATCAACCCCTGAACAAATTTGATGATTTCAGGAATGTTTTCGGTTGCTCGTGGGTGCATTGTCGCTGGTTCGATATTAATTGCCTTAGTATCTTCCATAAATGCTTGAATGTATTTATCTGCTAATTGGGGAACGGTGATTCCTTGTTCATGGGCGGCTTTGATCATCTTGTCATCAACGTCGGTAAAGTTAGAAACATAGTTCACCTTATACCCCTTAAATTCAAGGTAGCGTCGTACAGTATCAAAGGCAATTGCTGAACGCGCATTACCAATATGGATATAGTTATACACCGTTGGACCACAGACATACATGTTAACAACTCCTGGGGTTTGCGGTTTAAATTCTTCTTGTTTACGAGTCAATGTATTATAAATTGTTAGCATGACTGTCTGCTCCTTTCATATCTATACCCATAATACTAACATATCTAGTTAATTGACTGATACCTGTCCTAATAAAAAAAGCTAACTGCTCAATAATCCTGATTAGTTAGCTTAATTTCCCTTTACGTACAGCAGATTACTATTCTTTTTATCTAAAGTTTAACCCCTTGAATTCCATAATCATAGGTCCACTGCTTTAGCTCTTCCATGTCACCACTAAAATAGAATTCTGAAATTAACTGATTCCACTTTGGCCACCGATCAAGCGGAACATTAATCAACCCTGCACCGCTATTAATCATTATTTTATTAGCAGCTAAAGTTGCCGTTCGCTTATTTCCGTCCCAAAAAATCTGATTCCGCATTAAGTGATACATTAACGTCAATGCTTTATCAGTATTTGTTCTGTTTTTATCTAAAAGTAATTGAGTTAAAAATAATTCTTCTTGCTCTTGATTAACCTGCGGAGGAATATACTCACCCTTCATCGTGCTAACCGCACCATTTCCAGTTCGAAGTTCTCCTGGAGCCAGCGACTCATTCAGAGCAACAATTTTATTAGCCTTTTTAAGAAAATCAAGATTAATCCCCTCATCCGAATTAATAGTATATTGCCACCCTCTCTTCAACTGAATAATGATATTAATATCGTCAATTGAGACACCATCAACTCCTAGGCCATCAATGATTGTTTGTGTTTGTTGCAAGGTCGTTATTAAACCCTCAAATCGAGAATTAACATAAACTAATCGCGTCAAATTACTCCTAGCTAAACGCTTATTTTGCTCAACACTTAAATGATATTTACCTCTTAACATGGAAATATCCTCTTCAATATTTTTCAAATTATGCAAAGTTATTGAACTACTCAACTATATATAACTCTTTTACACCAACGATTATACTATAATTTAATTCACTCATATAAGTCATTTGACGATAAAGCGGCGACACCTCATCATGTCTCAAAAACTTTTTTCACTTGCTTCAAAAGTTTTTTTACTTAATAGTCACAATTTCTTCACATTCTCCTGGTAGTATATAAAGCGTAGTAAAGATACAAGCTTTACTACTAATGAAACCTATTATTTTTCAATTACTCCTCCCAATAGTAACCGAAAAAATAATTAATATGAGGATACCCCAAGTCCTCATAATACTCCTCAAGAGATAGCTTTCCCTAGGCTATCTCTTTTTGGATCATAAAAAGCGGGAACGGCTATGATTTAGCTGTTCTCGCTTTTTTATTGTGGGGAAGGTTGTTGTTCTTGAGCTATAATTCTACTGCAGCTGAGTCTAAATGTGCTCGCCCTAACCTTCCTCGAGCTAACGACCTCCGACTCCGACGACAAGACGTCGTTCGCCGGAGAAATCGTTAGCCACCGGAAGGTTTTAACGGGCTCGCACTCTTTTCACTAAAACAACCCCTTAATCCTACCCTGCGCATCGATGGACATGTTAACGGCAGCGGGAGTCTTGGAAAGGCCGGGCATGGTCATCATGTTACCTGAAAGGGCAACAATAAAGCCGGCACCGAGCTTAGGAACAAATTCCCGAATATGGAAGGTAAAGTCTGTTGGTGCTCCAAGCTGAGTTTGATCATCAGTAAAGGAGTATTGGGTCTTGGCAATGCAGACAGGAAGATCATTCCAGCCTAACTTTGCAAACTGCTTCAATTGCTTCTTTGCCTTTTTACTAAACGAAACTTCCTTAGCTCCGTAAATTGTTTTCGCAATTGTATTTACTTTTTCTTCAATCGAATCACTAGCGTCGTAAAGGGGCTTGAAGTCACTCTTTTGGTCAGCCAAGCGAACAACTTCCTTGGCAAGATCCTGAGTTCCCTTACCGCCTTTAGCCCAACTATCAGCTACAACAACGTTAACGCCGAGCCGCTTACAATTATCTTCAATAAACTTGACTTCAGCATCAGTATCATTGATGAAGTGGTTAATGGCAACTACTACTGGTAAGCCATAACGTTGCATATTCTTAATATGACGATTCAGGTTAGCAATTCCCTTTTCTAGTGCTGGCAATTGTTCTTCCTTAATTTCGTCTAAACTAGCGCCACCATTGTATTCAAGGGCACGAACCGTAGCAACAATAACGATTGCATCTGGGTTCTTTCCTAATACAGGCCGTTTAATATCAAGGAACTTTTCAGCCCCTAAGTCAGCACCGAATCCGGCTTCTGTAACAGTGTAATCTGCTAATTTCAATGCCGTTTGGGTAGCCAAAATACTGTTGCATCCGTGGGCAATGTTAGCAAATGGACCACCATGAACAATCGCTGGAGTATGGTCAAGGGTCTGTACAAGGTTAGGCTTAATAGCGTCCTTCAAAAGAATCGTAATTGCATCTTCAAAGCCAAGTTGACCAACAGTTACTGGTTCCCGATCATAAGTGTAACCAACAACGATCCGGCTGATACGCTTCTTCAAGTCCATCAAGTCGGTTGAAAGGCACAAAATGGCCATTAATTCTGAAGCTGCAGTAATGTCAAAGCCGGTTTGCCGTGGAACACCTTGCATAATTCCGCCAAGACCAGTAATAACATTCCGCAATGCCCGGTCATTAACGTCTTCAACCCGTTTCCAAATAATCCGACGCGGATCGAGGTCCAATTCATTCCCCCGCATTACATAATTATCAATTAAAGCAGCTAGTGTGTTGTTAGCGCTAGTCAATGCATGAAGGTCACCGGTAAAGTGCAGGTTAATATCTTCCATTGGGATTACCTGACTGTAACCACCACCGGTTGCCCCGCCTTTAATCCCAAATACAGGACCCATAGAAGGTTCCCGCATTGCAATAATTGTTTGGTGGTTCAATTGGTTTAAGGCATCCCCTAAGCCAACCAAAATAGTTGATTTTCCTTCACCGGCTGGAGTCGGATTGATTGAAGTCACAAGAACTAGCTTATGCTTCTTCCCTGGCTTTTCAGCAACTGGCAATGAAATTTTAGCTTTGTACTTCCCGTATTGTTCAATTTGGTCATCGTCAAGGCCAATTGATTCAGCAATCTTATTAATCGGTTCGAGTGTGGCTTGGTCAGCAATTTCTATATCTGTCATTTCAATCCGCTCCAATCTTAAATACGAACTTTAACTAAAAAAACACCGTTAAAGTTAAGAATTAACTTCTACGGTGTCTAGGATAAAAGATTCTCAGTCATTTGTAAACAACTATTTAGACTCTTTATCAGATTTTGCTGATTTTTTGTTGTTGTCCTTTGTGGATTCACTATTCTTTTCGTTGATCCCCCGACGAGAATGGAGCGGTCGAGCAAAAATCATCCGTCCAGCATCGGTTTGTAATGCACTAGTGACCTCTACCTCAATCCGTTCATTCATGAAGTAACGGCCATCCTCAACGACAACCATAGTTCCATCATCAAGGTACGCAACCCCTTGCTGACGTTCGGTTCCGTTCTTAACAACAACAACTTTGAGTGTTTCACCAGGAATTACCCGTGGCCGTAACGATTTGGCAAGGTTATTGATATTCAAGACTTGGACATTTTGGAATTGGATAACCTTATTCAGATTATAGTCGTTAGTAACGATGACTCCATTAACCTTTTTAGCTAACGCAATCAGCTTACTATCAACTTCCGGAATACCTTCAAAGTCGCCATCGTACATTTCAATCGGCACGATCTTTTCTTTCCGTAATTTGTTTAGGATATCCAAACCTCGCCGTCCCCGAACTCGCTTAATACTTTCACCGGAATCGGCGATGTATTGAAGTTCATACAAAACAAAATTAGGAACGAGCAATGTTCCTTCCAGGAAACCGGTTTTTACTAAATCATAAATTCGACCATCAATCAAGATGTTCGTATCTAAGATTTTATAGTGATGATAATTCTCATCTTTTTGGTCAATTACTTCGGTATTCGAATTTTTTGAGCGTACCCGGTGTCCAGAAAGCAAATTCTTCCAATCATCAAGACGGGTCGTTCCGATACGGTAACCAAAATAACTAAAGATAACCATTAACAGGATTGGTAAAACGTTGTTAACAACCGGAATTCCGGTTCGCCAAAGCGGGATTGAAATCAACACCGCAAGGACTAGCCCAACAATTGTCAGTAACGTACCAAAAAACAGGTAAACTGGGCTTAAACTTGTTAGACTCTTTTCAATTCGTGCGACTAACTGTTCAGTTGGTTTGGCAAGTGGTAATGAAAGGATCAGAAAAATCAAAGCACCAATAACGATATCCATAAAGACAAATAAGGCACTATTTAAATGAAAATTAATTAAGTCCCAAAATAATGGCAAATAATAGAAACCAATTGCGGCACCAACAATAACGTAGATCAATCGAATAATTCGTTTTCGCATATTACATCCCTCCTTTATAAATTAACCTAGCGCAAGACGCAATGCCTGACGTAAGGTGGTTACCCCGATAACCTCGATCCCGGTTGGTGCTTGCCACCCTTTCAAGTTATTTTTCGGAACAAAGATCCGTTTGAAGCCAAGTTTCTGGGCCTCGGCAACACGCTGTTCAATCCGGTTAACCCGCCGAATTTCACCAGTTAAGCCAACTTCACCAACAAATGCATCTGTAGCTTGTGTCCCCTTATCCCGGTAACTAGATGCAATACTAATTGCGATTGCCAGGTCGATTGCCGGCTCATCCAATTTTACACCACCAGCAGCCTTAAGGTAGGCGTCCTGGTTTTGGAGCATCAAATTGGCGCGCTTTTCAAGAACCGCCATTATCAATGATACCCGATTTCGGTTCAAACCAGTAGCAGTTCGCTGAGCATTTCCATAGACGGTCGGTGTCACCAAAGCCTGAATTTCGACAAGAATTGGCCGCGTCCCTTCTAATGATACAACGACAGCCGAGCCAGTGGCATCTTTTAACCGTTCTTCGAGGAAAATTTCTGAAGGATTTTTCACCTCTGATAAACCATTCGTATGCATTTCAAAAATTCCCAGCTCATTAGTTGACCCAAAACGGTTTTTAACTGACCTGAGGATCCGATATGTGTGGTGAAGATCTCCTTCAAAGTACAAGACAGTATCAACCATGTGCTCCAAAATCTTTGGTCCAGCGATTGCACCGCCCTTAGTAACGTGACCAACAACAAAGATCGTAATATTATTACTCTTTGCAATTTGCATTAACTGAGCGGTTACTTCACGAATCTGCGAAACACTCCCGATCGCTGAAGTGACATCCGTAGCCTGCATTGTCTGAACAGAATCAATCACCACGTATTCTGGTTTTAGTTCACGAATCGTGTCTTTAATACTGTCCATATTGGTTTCTGGGTAAATATAAAAGTCATCTGCTGCCACGTCAAGCCGCTCTGCCCGCATTTTTATTTGAGTGGCGCTTTCTTCCCCAGAAACGTAAAGAACCCGGTGATGTTCACTTGATAGTTGTCCAGAAACTTGCAGGAGCAACGTTGATTTTCCAATACCAGGATCCCCACCAATTAAGATTAACGACCCCGGAACAATTCCGCCACCAAGAACCCGGTTCAATTCGTTCAGTTTGGTTTTTACCCGGGGAGTTTCGTGACTATTAATTTCACCGATTTTCTGTGGCTTAGCAACCAAACCAGTTAACGTCGTGGTTGGTCGTTTCGTGGCTGCACTGGAACTTGAGGATTGGATTTGTTCTTCAACTAACGTATTCCACTCACCACAGTTAGGACATCTTCCTAAATATCGTGGTGAATTATATCCACAATTCTGACAAACATATTGTGTTTTAACTCTGGCCATTCATGCCATCCTTTCATTACCTAAACTTACTTACTAACAACGATCCTGAAATAAAAGTGCGCCCTACCAATCACTTTTAAAAAAACTATTGGACCGTTCCACCAGCGAAAATCTGAGCTTTTTGAGAGAAATTTACCCAAAATTATTCCGATTTTATTCAAGATTTGCTATATTACTTTTTGGTTGAACCGAAGCCACCAGTCCGCCGGGCGATTGGTTGTTTCTCATCATCAGCGACAAGGAATGGCATAAAAATTCCTTGGCCAATTCGTTCACCTTTTTTTATATGATAATCTGTTAATCCATAGTTAATGAGTTGGAAGAAAATTTCTCCTTCATTACTATCATTATCATAATAATCAGCATCTACAATTCCAACACCATTCGGAAGAATTAATCGACGCTTTAGCGGGCCGCTAGAACGATTAGCTAATAGCAAGAATTCATTATCCTGCATGTAAGCCTTGATTCCGGTTGGGACTAGATATGGTTTAAGGCATTGATCAGCGTGTTTAAGGTCATCAGGACTTAGCTTTGATTGCTGATGGATTTTCCAAAGGGTCTTTAAGAAGTTTCCTTTCCAAATTGATGGAAGAACAAAATCTTCCGCAGCTTCAAAGTCGTAACCAGCTGCATTGGCAGTTTGCCGACTGGGTAAATGAAGCCCCTGATCCTGTTTGCTTGAAACAATCTTAAATCCGCGTTTCATTTATATCACCTAATCCTTTTTATAAACTATCTACTTATTATAAAATAGATATAGGATTTATGGTATTGCTTTACACTGAATAGATTTGGAATGGATGTGATCAAATGGATTATAAGGTTGAAGAAAACCGAATTATCGCTAGTGATGATCAACAACCCTTCGTGGGCGAGATAAGCTTTCCAAAAGTAACTGGGGTACCTGATCGGGTCGTTGTTGAACGTGTCTTTGTTCACCCCGATTATCGTGGCCAAGGAATTGCGGCAGAGTTGGTTAGCCAATTCGTTAAGTATGCCACTACCCATCAACTAACCGTAAAATTAATGTGTCCTTATGCTGTAAAGCAGTTTAAGGCGCATCCCGAATACCAACAATTACTATTACCTGAAGATCGTTTCTAAGGAGGAAACTCATGAATCAAGATGAGCTAAAACAACAAGTTGGCCGTGAAGCAGTTAAGTACATTCATCCAGGAATGGTTGTCGGCCTAGGAACAGGGACAACCGTTCATTGCTTGGTGGAAGCACTCGGTGAGCATGTTAAGAATGGTGATTTATCAGATGTTGTTTGTGTTACAACCTCAAACAGAACTACTCGCCAAGCTCAAAGTCTTGGGATCAAGGTTGAAGAAATTGACGATGTTGATCATATTGACCTTACTATTGATGGTGCTGATGAGATTAGTGACGATTTCCAAGGAATTAAGGGTGGCGGTGGCGCTCTCCTTTGGGAAAAGATTGTTTCCAACTATTCTGACCACGTAATGTGGATTGTTGATGAATCAAAATTAGTTCATCACTTAGGAGCTTTTCCGCTACCAGTGGAAGTTACCCCATACGGAAGTCAACACCTCTTTACCAAACTAGCTCGTCGTGGCTATAACCCAACATGGCGGATGCTGCCTGATAACAGTGATAAGTTCCGGACACACCAGCGAAACTTCATTATTGATTTGCATCTTGAGGACATTAACGATCCCTTCGCCCTTCACGAAGAATTAATCGGGATGGTTGGTTTAATTGAAGATGGACTGTTCTTAAACCAAGTTAATGATGTTCTTGTTGGTACCCAAGACGGTCCAAAGTTCCTTCATGCCCGTCCATAATATAAGAACGTAAAATTTAATAATTGATCTTAAAGAAGCCGAGAAAGAACAAAACGTTTTTTCTCGGCTTCTCTTACTATTACCAGCTTATTTCTAGTTTTTCTTGCCACCATAATCAAGAATTAGCTCCCATAATTTTTCTTTGGCAGGTGAAAGAATCTCATTATGTCGCGCAGCCAGTGAAAGATGGAATACGGGTTGTTGCGGATCGGCTAAGGCTAAATCAACCAGTCGATCGTTGGCGGTAATTGCTAATTCAGTCAAAAATGAAATTCCCAAGTTTTCAGCCACCATATTCTTAATGATATGAATATCATTTGTTCGATAAATAACTTTGGGACGAATATGGGCAAGCCGACACATTCTACGAAATGCCTTCTCATGAATAAAATCAGTATCTGGCAAAATAAACGATTGTCCCTTAAGATCAGCGAATTGTAAATCCTGTTTTTTAGCCAATTGGTGGTCCCGACTCATGATAATGTGAAATGGGTACTGAGCAAACTCCTTCACTGATAGTTCTGGTTGTTGAAGGGGACTGGCGGATCCCAGAAGAGCCATATCCAGTTCTCCCCTCAATAACATCTGTAGTAAATTTTCTGACCCTTCTTCGGTAACCTCCAACTTGTCAATTAAATTAGAACGAAGTAACCGTGGAGTAAGCGGTGGAAAGTAGTAATTACCGATAATTGGCGGCAACCCAAAGCGAATTTTATTTAGCTTAGCGTGGTCAATCTCCCGGCGTGCAATTGCTAGTTCACGTAAAATCATGCGGACATGTTGAGCGTACTGCTGGCCGACCTTAGTGACGGTTATCTGGTGGTGAACGTGATCACGAATAAAAAAGGTTGTCCCGTACTCTTCTTCTAACCGGTTAATTGCCATTGTAATTGTCGGTTGACTGACCTGAAAATGATCGGCAACTACCGAAAAATTTTTATCTTTAACAAGTTCAATAAAATATTCTAAATCCCTAATTTTCATTTTTGCCCTCAAGAATGGATGATTGTCTTTAGTGTATCAATTTTATTTATAGGATAGCACAAATTTGACTATACGCTAATTTGCTTCATATCATTGCAATATCAATAATAAATTAAAGGAGATCCTTTGCAATGACAGACGCAATGTCAATTCTTAATAACCCCTTTAAAAACAAGGGAACTGCATTTACATTAGATGAACGAAAAAAATTAGGGTTAATTGGTACTTTGCCACCCCGGGTAAAGACAATTGAAGAACAAGAAACAGATACCTATGCTCTCTACCAGAGCAAAACCTCTCGAATTGAAAGGCGTCACTTCTTGATGGAAGTATTTAACGCTAACCGAACGCTCTTCTTCTACTTAATGGAAAAGCACATCACCGAAATGATGCCAATCGTTTATGATCCGGTAATTGCTGAATCAATTGAAAAGTATAATGAACGGTACCTTCGTCCTCAAGACGCTGTTTACCTCTCCGTTAAGCATCCGGAAGACATCGAGCAAAGCCTTCAAAATGTTAGTGCTGATCGTGACATTCGCCTAATCGTTGTTACCGATTCTCAAGGGATTTTAGGGATTGGTGACTGGGGTGTTGATGGTGTTGACATTGCTGTCGGTAAGTTAATGGTTTATACTGCCGCCGCTGGAGTCGATCCTTCCCAAGTTCTCCCCATCTCAATTGATGCAGGAACCGATAACGAAACACTCCTTAACGATCCAAACTACCTTGGTGAACGTCACCACCGGATTACTGGTCAAGAATACTTTGACTTCATTGACCGGTTCGTTGAAACAGTTGAAAAACTATACCCAAAGAGCTTGTTGCATTTTGAAGACTTTGGCCGGGGAACGGCAGCCCGAATCCTGGATAAGTACCATGATAAAATTTTAACCTTCAACGATGATATTCAAGGAACCGGGATCATTGCCCTAGCAGGTGTTCTTGGTGCGCTGAACATTTCTAAAGAGAAATTAGCTGACCAGAAGTTCTTAACATTCGGTGCCGGAAGTGCTGGAATGGGAATTGCTAAGATGCTTTTTGATGAATTGGTCCGCCAGGGGATGGATCCTGCAGAAGCCAAGAAGCACTTCTACCTCGTTGATAAGCAAGGATTATTGTTTGACGACACTGAAGGACTTACACCAAAGCAAAAGCCATTCACCCGGAAGCGGAGTGAATTTAAGAACGCCGATGAACTAACTAACCTAGCTGCTGTTGTAAAAGCAATTCACCCGACTGTCATGATTGGGACTTCTACGCAACCCGGAACCTTCACTGAAGAGATTGTTAAAGAAATGGCAGCTCATACTGAACGGCCAATTATTTTCCCACTTTCTAACCCAACTAAGCTTGCGGAAGCTAAAGCAGCGGACTTATTAAAGTGGACTGATGGTCGCGCTCTGGTTGCTACTGGGATTCCCGTTGATGATATTGAATACAACGGGGTTACCTATAATATTGGTCAGGCAAACAACGCCTTAATCTATCCTGGAGTTGGTTTTGGTGCAATCGCAACAGAAGCAAAGAAGATTAACAATACCATGCTAGCAGCGGCTGCCCACTCCCTTGTTGGGTTAGTCGATCCAGATAAGCCTGGGTCTGCGGTACTTCCGCCAGTTAGAGATATGGCAAAGTTCTCCAAGACAGTTGCCATTGCGGTCGCCCAATCTGCAATTGACCAAGGCTTCTCTTCAGCAAAGGACGCCAAAAAAGCGGTCGAAAAAATGACCTGGGAAGCAAAATACTAATATTATTAACGACGATCAAGTAAAGTTACTTGGTCGCCTTTTTCTTGAGGAACCACTATAATAGTAAGTAACTATTTTAAGGAGTGTGACCAATTGTGAGTTTTGAAATTGATAATTCCGCAATTAATTATTTCCACGAAGATTATGATCAACGAAAAGAATCCGCTGTCCTCGAAAATGCCGTTACTAAGAATGGGGTTAATGCCGCAAGCTTCAACTGGCACTCAATTGCTGATAACGCACCCCACTTTTCAATTGATTTAAAAACTGGTGATGTTGCAGACCAAAAGCAATCAGGACGTTGCTGGATGTTTGCTGCCCTGAACACGATGCGTCATGACATGCAACATAAGTTTAACTTACCTGATAACTTTGAACTTTCTCAATCCTACCAATTCTTCTGGGATAAGTTCGAAAAGGCTAACTACTTCTACGAAAATGTGATTAAGACCGCTAAGTTACCAACTGACGATCGCAAAGTAGCTTGGTTAATGGCTGCCCCACAATCTGATGGGGGTCAATGGGATATGCTCTGCGCCCTCATTGAAAAATATGGGGTCATGCCTAAATCAGCAATGCCGGAATCATTTAACTCTAATCGTTCTAACGGAATTAATAACCTCTTAAACAATAAGTTGCGTCATGATGCCGTGATCTTACGAAAGATGGTTAATGATGAACAAGCTAGTGAGAACGACCTCAATATTAAGCGGAAAGAAATGTTAAATGACGTTTACCGGATGCTTGCATATGCTTTTGGTGAACCAGCAAGTCACTTTGACTTTGAATACCGGACAAAGAAGGATAACGAATTTCACCGGGATGAAAACATTACCCCACAAGAATTTTTCAAGAAGTATGTCGGTTGGAACCTTGAAGACTATATTTCTATTATCCAGGCTCCAACTGCTGACAAGGAATACTACAAAACCTATACGATTGATATGTTAGGTAATGTTGTCGGTGGTCGGCAAATTAAGCACTTAAACTTACCAATGGACGAATTTAAGAAGCTTGCAATCGACCAACTCAAGGCTGGCGAAAGTGTTTGGTTCGGTTCTGACGTTGTTAAATATTCTGAAACCAAACTTGGAATCATGGCTCTCAACACTTACGACTACGCTAAGTTGTTTGACACTGACCTAGAAATGACAAAGGCCCAAGCGCTGGACTATGGTCAAAGCATGATGGATCACGCAATGGTTCTTACTGGTGTCGACCTGGTCAACGATCAGCCAACCAAGTGGAAGGTCGAAAACTCTTGGGGACCAAAAGTTGGTACTAAGGGTTACTTTGTCATGAGTGACGACTGGATGGACAAATACTGCTACCAAATCGTCGTTAACAAGAAGTACCTTAGCGACAAGCTCAAGCAAGCCCAAGCCCAAAAACCAATCGTCCTCAAGCCCTGGGATCCAATGGGAACGTTGGCATAGGAAAGAGAGTGCCTTCGCCCCAAAGAGTTTCCGGAAAGCTAGCAATTTCTCCTGACGAAGGCGTCTTGCGCCTAGGAAGGAGGTTGCTAGCTCTAGGGAACTCGGGCGAAGCACGTTTAAACTAGAGTGCGAGCCGTGACGAACTAGCAACTGAGCACTAGGAAATCCCGGACGATGATTGTTTACAATCAAGAACGGGATAGCTAGGCGGAAGTTGCGGTCACGGCGAGTCGATCTCGACTCGGTTGCCTGGAAAGACAACAATTTCTCCCGACTGGATGCTGAAAGCATCTGGGAGGGAGTTTGTTGTCTATAGGGGCTTCCCCGCGAACATATTTTGATTCAGTTGCAGTAAAACATCTCGAGGAAGGTTAGGTCGAGCAGATCTTGGCTATGCTGCAGTAGAACGTCCCCATCAGTAAAGTCGTCCTATTAATCAACAAATTCCCCTAGTATTCAGGGTTTTTCCTGAGTATTAGGGGAATTTTCGCTTTATATAATTACTTTAATCTTTCTTAAACTGATATTCTAGGCAACATAGTCAAAATGTGTTCGCCAGGAACTTGCTAGAGATAACACCCTCCCTCCTAGGCGCAAGACGCCTTTGTCGGGAGTTAGTGTTATCTTTCCGCAAGTTCTTTACCTGCTCACACTCTTATTCCGTAACATCCTCCCCAAAGTATTTTTGGGAGAGTTTCTTGACGGTGCCGTCTTTTTGGAGTTTCTTCAATGCTTGATTGTAAGAAGATTGGATTGCAGAATCTTTCTTGTTAAAGAGGGCTGAAATTTTTGTTGGCTTCGCTTCACTAGAAACGTCGATCATCTTCAATCCCTTTGTGCTGTTCTTCTTGCTGTAAGCATACCAAGCTTCACGGGAATTAACTGTTCCTTCAGCCCGACCTTGTTTTACCATTGCTAAGGAATTGCTGAAATCACCATTAGGAACAAGGGTACCATGGTATTTCTTAACGACATCAGCATTATTAGTACCGGTACCAGCAACGATCTTCTTCCCGTTAATCTGCTTCAGACTCTTAATTTTACTATCCTTAGGCACAATCAAGGCATATCGAGACTTAATATATGGTGTCGAGAAGTTATACTTCTTTGCCCGTTCTGGAGTCTGCGTAATATTATTCATTACTACATCATATTTTCCAGAACCTAATCCCGCTACTAAAGAATCCCACTTACTCGGGACAAACTTTGCCTTTAGTCCCATTTCCTTGGCCACTGCTTTTCCTAAGTCTACTTCAAAACCAGTTAGCTTATTATTCTTCCGGTATGAATAAGGGGAGTAAGTTCCTTCAAGACCAATCGTCAACTCACCTTTTTGTTTTAATTCTGAATTTACCTGTGATGACGCAGCGTGAATGCTACTAATTCCAGCGGTTGTTCCGACCGTAACTGCTGCTAATGTTACTAATACCTTTTTCCAAATCTTCATTTTATCTTTCTCCTTCTACTTTAAATTTTCCATGGTCATTGAAGCAATAAAGTTCCTAATCCGCTCATTCGGATTTTCCGTAGAAAAGAATTTTTCTGGTGCCCCGTCGTAAATGATTTCGCCATTTTCTACAAAAACAATCTTGTCAGCAATTTGTTTAGCAAACGCCATGTTGTGAGTTACAAGAACCATTGACTGTTTCTCCCGTGCCAGCTGTAAAAGAACTTTTAATACACTCAATTCTAATTCCGGATCAAGTGCTGAAGTTGGTTCATCCAGAAGAACATACCGTGGTTTCATTGCCAGTGCTCGAGCGATTGCTACCCGTTGCGCCTGTCCACCAGATAATTCACTAGGATAAACGTCGCCATAATCAGCCATTCCCACTTTTGTCAACACTTCTCTAGCTAACTCATTAGCCTGTTGACGGTCCATTTTCAGAACCTGGGTAGGACCTTCAGTAACGTTGTTAAGAACTGTCTTATGGGGGAATAAATTATAATTCTGAAAGACCATCCCCGTTTCTCGCCGAATTGCTAACTTTTCCTTATTGCTAACGGGCTGGCGAAAGTCAATCTGGTGACCGTTAAAGTCATACTGACCACTCTCAGGCATAACGAGAAGGTTTAGCGACCGTAAAATTGTCGACTTTCCCGAACCAGACGGCCCAACAAGAACCGTAATCTGACCTGCAGGAAACTCTAATGTAATATCTTTCAAGACATGTTTGTTACCGTAAGTTTTATTAATTTGGGTTAATTTCATCAATTTTCACCTACTTAACTAATTTCAAGCTGACTGCCCAGCCGTTTTTCAAGATAGTGCTGGAGAACAGAAAGAACCGTTGTAAATACTGCATAGATTAACGCAACTAACGTGTACATTAATAATGGTTGGTAATTAGCTGCTGCAATTTGTTGACTAACCTCAAACATTTCCATGATTGTAATCGAAGCAGCTAACGAAGTATCCTTCACTAAGCTAATGAAGCTGTTTGAAAGTGGTGGCAAGGCAACCCGAAGAGCTTGGGGAATAATAATCCGCCACAAGATTTGCAGGCGGGTCATCCCAATTGCCGCCCCAGCTTCCCACTGGCCGCGATCAACAGAGCTAATTGCTGCCCGAATAGTTTCCGAAGCATATGCCCCAGTATTAAGCGAAAAGGTAATGATCCCCGCTGTAAATGGTTCAAGTTTAATTCCATGGGGTAATATTCCACGAATCCTTAAATATGGTAGTCCAAAGAAAACAATAAATAATTGGACTAATAGTGGCGTCGACCGAAAAAGCCAAACGTAAAATTGAACGAACCACTTGAGAATCATAAATGGTCCGCGTTGATGTGACAACCGAATCAATGCGGTTACTAACGCAATGATTAAACCAAAGAAAAATGAAATTAACGCTAACGGGATTGTATATTTAAATCCCGCTGCTAGAAGTTGCGGTAACGATGTCCTGATAATTTCCCACATGGTTTCTTAATCCTTTCCTAGTTAATTTAATTGATCTAACGCTTGTTTTAAGTCGGCAATAATGTCCTCAGGATCTTCAATTCCCACAGATAGCCGAATTAATTCATCCTTAATCCCGTTTTTTAGCCTAATTTCTCGCGGAATTGAACCGTGAGTCATTACTGCTGGGACTTCAATCAAGCTCTCAATTCCGCCAAGACTTTCTGCCAGGTCAATCAATTGAAGACTTTCAACAAACTTCTTGGCATCAAGGCCAGCCTTTAATTCAAAGCTAATCATTGCCCCAAAGTTTTTCATTTGCTTTGCCGCAACTGAAAGTCCTGGGAAATCGGCTAATCCTGGATAATAAATTTTTTCAATTCGTGAATCCTGTTGTAAAAAGTCAACTACCGCAGCGGCATTTTCTTGGTGAACCCGCATTCGGGCGCCAAGAGTTTTGATCCCCCGTTGTAATAGCCAACTGTCATCTGGACCTAAAGTACTACCAATTGAGTTCTGCAAAAAGGCTAACTGCTCAGCGATTTGTTGCTCCTTCGTTACCGCTAACCCAGCAACCACATCACTATGGCCGCCAAGGTACTTGGTTGCGGAATGCACAATGATATCTGCCCCCAAGGTTAATGGCTGCTGATTGTACGGTGTAGCAAACGTATTATCAACAATTGTTCTTACGCCATGTTTTTTGGCAATCTTCGCAATTGCTTCAATATCAGCAATTTGAAGGAGCGGATTAGTCGGTGTCTCAAAGTAAATGGCAACCGTATTATCTTGAATTGCGTTTTGCACTGCATTCAAATCTTGCATGTCAACAACCGTAAATTCAAAGCCAAACCGCTTCAGAACTTTATTAATCAACCGGAAAGTCCCGCCGTAGACATCACTCCCAACAACGAAATGATCACCTTGAGAGTAAAGTGAAAAGACAGCGTGAATCGCAGCTGAACCAGATGAAAACGCAAAGCCGGCAACCCCATGTTCCAACTCGGCAATCAATTTTTCTAATGAAGCTCGGGTTGGGTTTCCTGTCCGTGAATATTCCCATTTGGGGTTGCCGCCTAATTGATGCTGGTGAAAAGTCGATGAACGGTAAACTGGTGTTGATACGGCTCCGGTTGTTTGATCTTCGCTATTACCGCCGTGAATTAATTGAGTATTGAATTTCATGAGATGTTTTTCCTTTCTTAAACGCAATGATTATTTCGAATAAATGATCCAAAAAAGGCACAACCTCAAGTTAAACTTGAAATTGCGCCTTATGTACTTACCCCGACAATATTAGCAGGCCAAATTAACTTTGGGTACGCCAAAACGTGGGTCGCATAAGACGCGATCCACTGCAACAAACAACTGTGTTAACAAATTGAATGTTTTTCATGACGTGTTCCTCCTAATAAAGTATGGATAAAATATAACTTATTTATTGTAAGTTGTCAACATAAAAAATTAAAGTAATGGATCATAGCGGACTGAATCGGGATTCTGCGTATCGTTAAGGTAATTTCTCCAATCGATTCATCCTTTTTTACATTCTTTTACATTTTGAAGTAAATAATTTACGATAGCACCCGGCTTATTTTAAGTCGAGTGCTATCGTAAATTATCATAGTATCTTTCCAATTTAATTAGAAGTACTTGTAATGGATTCGCATTTTTAACATAATCATTAATTTTAGCATTTTCCTAAGATTTCAAAACTTTATCCAAGAATGCCAACACGTTATCATAGATTGCTTGGCTCCAGAAGTCGCGCTCGTGATTGGCATTAGTAACCCGGTAAGCCTCAACCTCGGCACCAACTGATTCCAGCTTTTGCGCCATCTCTTCCATTTGGTGGTATGGAACTACCTTATCCGCATCCCCATGGAACAGCTGGAATGGCGGATATTGTCTTCCCTCAACCACCCGGTAAAGCGGACTCATTTCATGCATGATTTCTGGCCACTTCTTTTTATCCATTCCAAAGAGGCAGTATTTCAAAATATCATTCCCCGGAACCTTATCGGTATACTTAAACGTCTCTTCAACGTCCATTGGCGCAAAACAAGAAACAACTGCCGAAACAGCATCTGACTGATCATCATAATCAGCCGTCTTATACTTTGGATCATCCCCCGTAAGGCCAACTAACATGGCTGCATTGGCTCCTGAAGAAGTTCCCCAGATTGCCACTCGTGAAGGATCAATCGCGTACTTCTTGGCGTTTGCCCGTAAAAAGCGGATTGCCGTTTTAACGTCTTCGAGAAATGCGGGGAACGGATGTCCATCTAAAGAATTACGGTGTTGCACTGTTGCAACTATATAGCCATGTTTAACAAACTGAACTAATTGAGGAATCTTCTCCCCAAACGTTGGTAACCGCCATGAACTCCCCTGGACAAACACAATCAGTGGCCGTGGCTCAGTAGTGTATTCTTGAGGGTAACGCTGTGTCCATGGGGTTAGCACTTCAAGTTTTAATGCTTGACCATCTGCTGCGGCATAGACAACATTTTCAATTAAGCGAACCTGTCCGCTAAGGGTCGGGTTATTCTTAATCTCATGAATTACCATTCTCTTCACCATCCATTGTAATAAAAGTTTTCTTAGTAATATTTAATGCTGGATCAAACTCATACAGGATCGGCTTTCCATTTGGAACTTCCACTTGGTCAATTTGATCATCCGGAATTTGATCAAGATACTTAATTAATGCCCGTAATGAACTCCCGTGAGCAACAATTAACTGATTCTTGCCGTCCATCAACCGTGGAGCAATCTGGTCTTCCCAATATGGCAATAACCGTTTTTGGGTCATTGCTAGACTCTCACTGTACGGCATCTTTACGCCAAGGCGATCATACCGCCGATCGTGTTGCCGATGCTTCAACTTTGGCGGAACTTCACTGTATCCTCGACGCCACCGATGCAATTGATCTGCGCCGACCTCTTCCTTGACCTTAGCCTTATTTAAACCGCTAAGGGCACCATAATGACGTTCATTTAGTCGCCAGGTTTTATAAACCGGAATGTAAAGCTGATCAATTCTTTCCAGAATAATGTTCATCGTCTTGATTGCTCGTGACATATAAGAAGTATGGGCATCATCAAATTGAATCCCCATTCTTGCTAATTCATCACCAACCATCTGTCCCTGTTCAATTCCCTTTTCGGTTAGCGGGACATCGGTCCATCCTGTGAAAATATTATCGCGATTGGCCTGACTTTGGCCATGACGAACTATTACTAACTTTGCCATTCTTAGCCACTCCTTTGCCTCTATCTATGATACAGCAATTGTGTACAATTGAACAGGATTGGGTAATGGCGTTTTTTAATTTAAGCCAGGAATAGAATAAAAATAAGGGAAAGTGCCCTTTTAGCCGTTAAATCAACGTTGAGTCGCACTGTCCCTTATTTTTTATCGCTAATTCAAACTGAACGAAAATTCAATATCACGGTCAGCTGGAATATGATATTGCTCCTCAACATCTGCACCCCAGCTATCAATTCCACCGACACCACGAACTGCTCCGGCAACTACTAGAACTGTCCGCCGAGCCAATGGCAATTCTTCAATGTGGGTTGCCGATTCAAGCTCTTCTGCGGTGTATGGTAAGCAACTGAAATTAAATGGCTTATCTGCTTGACTGACCTTCAAGGAGAACGGTGCTGTTGAATGATCAGCATTATTTTCGGTTATTTCCCGGGTAATAGTAAGGTGCTCAGTTTCCATATGCATCCCGTTTTCCTGAGGAACTAAGTACTTAGCAACAGGAAGACCATCAACATGATATTTCCCGTGTTCAGCACCAGCCATTCGGTCAGGATAGGTTTCACCAGATAGCCCTTCATAGTCAAAACCAGTCGCTGCGGTTGGCATAATGAAACGAAGACCAAAGACAGGTAAACTAGGAAGATCCTGATGACCAAAGTAATGAGCCTTAATCTTAATTTGACCGCCAGCAGTTACTGTATAAGCCACGGTAACCTTGGTTGCAGGAATAGTTAACGTTTCGTAAGTGAATGTAATCGTTACTTCACTAGCAGTTTCGTTATTCGTAAATTTATTTGTCTCTGGGGCAATTGGTAAGTGATCAAATTGCTGACCGTCAACAGTTAACTGAGTTTGATCACTGAGACACTTCGTAAAGGTATCCGCAGCTAACCATTGTGCTGACTTAATATTAAAGCCGCTTCCTCGATCATTATCAGTGGTTGCTCGCCAAAATGTTGGGGTTGGTACCCGATAAAGCCACTCTTTACCGTTTAATTTTAATGATTCTAGGCCGCCCTTTTCGTAACTAAAGATATAGTGGAAGCCATCACCACCAAGTCCCAGCGTTCCGTCACCGTAGATCACGTGTAATTTATTTGTGTAAGCCATAGTAATAACGTACCTCCTGCATAGCTGGTTTTGATGTCCGGTCAGCAAACATTAGACCATCACCAGAGAACTCATAATCTGAATGACGATCATCAAAGTCGCCACCATACCGCATAACCATTTGTCCACTAATTGGGTCCTTTACTTGGAGTGCTTGATCAATGAAGTCCCAAATGAAGCCTCCAAAGTATTGCGGATACTTATCAAGAAGCTTAATGTAAGAACCCATTCCACCAGCAGAGTTCCCCATATCATGCATGTATTCACATTCCATAAATGGCTTGTCTGGATTATTCTTCAAGTATTCTTCAACCTGCTTTGGTGGCAAGTACATCCAACTTTCAACATCTGAGATTTGATCCCGATAATCCTTAGTACCACCCTTTGGCAGGTAGTTAGCCGGATCCAAACTTGGAATTTGGTCACTATAATCATGCGTATGACAAACACCTTCATAGTGAACTAGGCGACTATCATCATGTTCCTTATAGAATTGTTGCATTGCTACCAAATTATCCCCAGCAAAGGATTCGTTGCCAAGAGACCAGAAAAGAATTGCAGTATGGTTCTTAAAGTATTCATAGTTGCTTCGTGCCCGATCAACAACTACCTCTTTCCATTGAGGAACCGAACCTGGAACATTATATGATGGTTCAATTGCGCCCATTTTTTGCCAAGTAGCGTGTGATTCAAGGTTATTTTCAGCCATCATGTAAATCCCGTCTTGATCACAGAGGTAGTACCACGGAATCTGATCTGGGTAGTGACATGTCCGCACGGCATTAATATTATTTTCCTTAAAGGTTTGAATATCACTAAGCATGTCCTTCATCGTTACTGAGCGGCCACAATGATCATCCCACTCGTGACGGTTAACCCCATTAATAATTAGCCGCTTTCCATTTAACAGGACAACATGTTCAGGACTAATTTCAATCCGCCGGAAACCAAATTGATATGGAACTAACTCAATTAGATTGCCATTTTCATCATGGATTTCAATCAATAATTGGTAAAGGTATGGATCGTGATTATCCCAAAGGTGAACATCCTTAAATTCATGCGGTTCAATCGCAACTGACTCGTCAATCGACTTGGTTTCATCCAATAAAGTAGTTCCATCATGATCCTTAACCATGACATGGACGCTTCCAGCCTGTTCACCAACAAGATTAAGGTCCATTGACAATTCGCCATCACGGTAATTATCAGCAACCCGTGGCTTCAACGTGAAGTCTTCCAAGTGCGTTACCGGTTGGGCCAGTAGTTCAACGCTTCTAAAAATACCAGAGAAGCGGAACATATCCTGATCTTCAATCCAGGAAGCAGTACTATGCTTAAATACCTCTACTGCAATAACGTTGTCCTCATCCTGAATATACGGGGTGAGATCAAATTCAGATGGCGTAAAACTATCTTCAGCATAGCCAATAAAATGACCATTAAGCCACAAATACATTGATCGCTCTACTCCTTCAAAGCGAACCCGAATTTGTTTGCCCCGTAATTCATCATTTAGGTCAAACCGCTTCAAGTAAAGGCCGACAGTGTTATCTGCGCCCTCGCTAAATGAGCCTTCTTCAGGATCGTCCTGACTTAGTGCATAGGCTGGGCGACGATAAATTTTACCTTCCCATGGAATTAAGGTGTTGATGTAATTATTCTGTACATAGTCGCTTAACTCAATTTCACTTGGAACTTCAATTTGATCAAAGTTACTAGCGTCAAAATCGACCTTGTAAAAATCCTTAATCCTTTCCTGAGGCGTTTGGGCAAACTTAAATTGCCACTGACCATCAAGGCTCTGTTCAAAACTACTCTTGTGGCGTTGCCATTCCGCATAATTGCGGTAAAAGTGGTGGTCACTATGTGCTGGCAATTGATTAACCCGAAATGTCTCCGGATCATCCAACCATTTTATCTCTGCTTCCATCGACGAAATGCCTCCTCAAAAAATCATTGCAATCTAAGTATAGCGCTTTCATCAGCGTAAAGATAGGCTTTGCTAGACAAGAACAGCTGATAATGACCAATTTCTATGATGAAAGAAGCATTAACTAGCCATTTTCAAGAATGCTTAAAATTTTTAAAAACAAAAAAGCACTTAACCAAACAGTTAAGTGCTTTTAGTAGTGCGGCCGAGAGGACTTGAACCTCCACGGTCATAATCGACCATAAGATCCTTAATCTTACGCGTCTGCCAGTTCCGCCACGGCCGCATATCAACCAACGAATATTATTATAGCAAGATCTCTATTCGTTGGCAACAACTTTTTTTAATTTTTCAAAACAAAATGATGACCGCACCGTCTGCAAACATAGCGGTTAGTGTTAAACCGCCGTTGACGCGCGATCCGAATTCCACACCCAGTACACTGATAGTACCAATAATGGTGGGTCCTCCGTCTGGCTTTCGCTTTACTGGTTGCCGGTGCATAACGTGAACCACCAACCTTGGCTAACAACTGACGGAAATCAGCGCTTTGATGACGATAATCACGGCTGGTTAAGTGAAGGTGATAATGACAGAGTTCATGGAGCACTACTCGCCTTAAATTAGCTAAATCAAACTCGGTGTACATCAGTGGGTTAATATCAATATGGTGATCATTTAAGTGATAACGACCACCAGTTGTCCGTAAGCGTGAATTAAAGAAGATTTGATGCTCAAATGGTCGGTGGAAGCTTTCCATCGACCATTTTTCAGTTAACTTTTGTAGTTGTTGATTATCCATTAGCCTCTTCTTGAGGAGCAATCATCGTTAATTGGATCCGTTGACGCTTAAGATCAACGTCATCAATCCAAACATCAACAATGTCACCAACAGAAACGGCTGATCGTGGATCCTTGATGAACTGCTTACTCATTTTAGAAACGTGAACAAGGCCGTCATGCTTAACACCAATGTCAACAAACGCACCAAAGTCAACAACGTTTCTCACTGTTCCCTGGAGTTTCATCCCCGGCTTTAGATCGTCAATCTTCATTACATCTTGGCGAAGTAGCGGTGCGGGCATCGAATCACGTAAGTCACGACCCGGCTTTTGAAGCGATGCGATAATGTCCTTAACCGTTTCTTCACCAGCATTTTCCGTAGTAAAGTCGTCAACATCAATCTTCTTTAACTGCTTTTCAGCAGCGTCGGAGCCGAGACTATCAACATTAATCTCAGCGGTCTCCATAATCTTCTCTGCAATCGGATAACTTTCAGGGTGGACATCCGTATTATCAAGCGGATTATCACCATTAACAATCCGTAAGAACCCAACCGATTGCTGATAAGCCTTAGGACCCAATCTTGGAACATCCTTCAACTGCTTTCGGTTAGTGTATTTCCCATGCTCATCACGGTATTTAACAATGTTCTTCGCAGTAGTCTTGTTTAATCCAGAAATCTGGGTTAACAGTTGGTAACTCGCGGTGTTCAGGTTAACCCCAACTCGGTTAACTGCCCGCTCAACAACTGCATCAAGCTCACCAGCTAGTTCCTTCTTTGGCAAGTCATGTTGGTACTGACCGACACCAATTGCTTGTGGTTCAATTTTCACTAGTTCAGCAAGTGGATCCTGAAGTCGCCGGCCAATACTAATTGCACTCCGTTGTTCAACATGAAGATCAGGGAATTCATCCCGGGCTTCCTTACTTGCCGAATAAACGGATGCCCCTGCTTCATTCACAATCACATAGTAGACCGGCCGTTTTATCTTCTTGAGAGTGTTCACAACAAACTGTTCAGATTCACGGCTAGCAGTCCCATTACCAATTGCGATCATCTCAACATGGTATTTTTCAATCAAATCAATTAATTGCCCTTCAGCTTTTGCCCGATCTTCTTCTGGAGCTGGCTTATGCGGATAGATAACTGCCTTAGTGAGAAACTTCCCGTTTTCATCTAATACAGCCAGCTTACAACCAGTCCGGTAAGCAGGATCAAAGCCCAGAACAACTTTCCCCTTAATCGGTGCCTGCATTAATAGGTGGTAAAGATTTTCACCGAAGACCTTAATTGCTTGTTGATCCGCATCTTCTGTTAATTGACGCCGAATTTCTCGTTCAATTGCTGGCCCCAAAAAGCGTTTGTAGGAGTCTGTATAGGCATCCTCGATCAATTTAACCGCGGCATTTTCCTTGCTCGTCCGAATTAACCGGAAATGAAGATAATTCAAGACTGCATCATCATCGACGTTAACCTTAACGTTTAAAACGCCTTCCTTTTCTCCCCGGTTAATTGCTAACACTTGGTAAGAACTTAAATCCTTTACGGGACTTGTAAAGTCATAGTATTGTTCATACGTTTTTAGTTCGTCCTTTTCCTTACCATTGCGCTTTACAGCGGTCATTAATTGGCCGTGTTGTCCCATAAAGTTCCGCAACCAGCTCCGCACAGTTGACATTTCACTAATTGCTTCAGCCAAAATTTCGTGAGCACCATTCAATGCATCCTCAACAGTCTTAACGTCATCGTTTAGGTACTTCGCGGCTTCAACTTGTGGATCAGTATCGGGATAAGTTAATAACCAATTAGCAAATGGTGCCAGGCCATGCTCCCGAGCAACTTGAGCCTTTGTTTGCCGTTTTTGCTTATATGGCAAGTAAAGATCTTCAACGGTCTGCAGCTCAGTTGCCGCTAAAATTTGCTTTTCCAGAGCAGGAGTCAGCTTACCAGCTTCCTTGATTTTATTAATAACGGTTTGCTGACGCTCAAGCAGTGTCGTAGCGTGCCGATATTGGTCATGAATTTCTTGAAGCTGCACTTCATCCAACGTCCCGGTCGCTTCTTTCCGGTACCGGGCAATGAATGGGATGGTGTCCCCCTCATCCATTAACTTCAAAGCTGCTTTAATTTGTGATTCATGCAGTTTTGGGAGTTGCTTGCTTACTAATTTAATCGATTTTTCGTCCATACAATCCTCCGTCAGTAGTTTTACCGCCACCAAGTATCAGCGGGGTTAATTGGCTGGTGACGCTTATGTTGTGTTCGCTTGTACCAGTTTTCAATTGTCGTTGCTGCCTGTGAGTCAACATTTTTCCCTTCCAGGTAGTCATCAATTTCCTGATATGAAACCCCAAGAGCCTTCTCATCAGGCAGCATTGGCTTATCGTCTTCCAGATCAGCAGTTGGTACTTTCTCGTACAGGTGTGCTGGCGCATTTAAGTATTCCAACAATGCTTTCCCCTGGCGCTTATCTAACCCGGATAATGGTGTGATGTCAGCACCGCCATCCCCAAATTTAGTATAGAAACCGGTAACTGCTTCAGCTGCGTGATCCGTACCAACAACCGCACCACTGTGTTCACCAGCAATTGCATATTGAACAATCATCCGTTCACGAGCCTTAATATTGCCCTTATTAAAATCACTGATGTTGGCGCCGGCCGCTGTTAATGATTCAAGCAATGCATCGGTTGACGGCTTAATATTAACCCGCACCATCTTATCAGGATGAATAAACTGGTCAATTGCCATCATCGCATCAGATTCGTCCGCTTGTTCACCATATGGCAACCGGACCGCAATAAATTGGTATCCCTGATCGCTAGTTTCTTGACGAAGCTTTTCCACTGCTAACTGTGATAAACGACCAGCTAATGATGAGTCTTGACCGCCAGAAATCCCCAGAACCAAGGTTTTCATCCCCGTCTTTTTGAGGAAACTAGCTAAAAAGTCAACCCGCCGTTCAATCTCAGTCGCTGGATCGATTTTCGGCTGGACATGAAGAGTTTTAATGATTGTTTCTTGTAAACTAGTCATCTTTTTTCCTCCTAATTACCAAGAGTCTTTACATACTCATGGATGCGATGAATCATATTAAGCTTATTATCATAGCACTTCTGTGAAAGATCTACTGGATATACTTCTGGGTTAAGATCCCGCTTATATTCATCCCACAGGGCATCAAGGTTCTGCTTCCGCCGTTGTCGAGTTTCTTCCAGACTTGGTTCATCGTAAACAAACTGACCATCCTTCCAAATATCCTTCAACATTGGTCGTGCCTTAAAATCATCCACGTCTTTTTGCTGGAGAGGAAAGTCGGGATTAAACATGTTTAACGAGCGTTGTTCACGAGGGTCCTCATCTGCCAAAGTGATGTAGTCACCCTCGCTCTTATTATCCGCACAGTCATTAATCCGCCAAACCTGCTTCTTCCCTGGGGTAGACATCTTGCTAATGTTATTTGAGAGCTTAATTGTGTCAACCATCTTGCCATCATCGTCTTCAATCGCAACGAGCTTATAAACTGCTCCTAACGTTGGTTGGTCATAAGCGGTAATTAATTTTGTCCCAATTCCCCAAACATCAATCTTGGCACCCTGCATTTGAAGATTTTGAATTGTCTTTTCATCAAGACCATTTGAGGCAAAAATTTTAGCATCCTTAAAGCCGGCATCATCAAGGAGCTGCCGTACCTGCTTTGAGAGGTAGGCCATATCGCCACTATCAATCCGCACACCAAGGAAGTTGATTTTATCGCCGAATTCCTTAGCAACCTTAATTGCAGCTGGAACACCACTCTTTAACGTATCAAAAGTATCCACAAGGAAGACGCAATCATGGTGAGTTTCAGCATAGGCCTTAAATGCATCATAGTCATTGCGGTATGCTTGAACGAGCGCGTGGGCGTGTGTTCCAGAGATAGGAATCCCAAATAGCTTCCCAGCACGAACATTACTAGTTGCATCAAAGCCGCCAATATAAGCAGCTCGGGTTCCCCACAAGGCCGCATCAAATTCCTGTGCTCGGCGTGTTCCAAATTCCATTACCGGTTGATCACCAACAATCGATTTAATCCGCGAAGCTTTAGTAGCAACCATAATTTGATAATTAATAATATTTAATAGTGCTGTTTCAACTAATTGAGCTTCTATCATTGGTGCATCAACCTGAAGAATTGGCTCGTGGTTAAACACTAAGTCACCTTCTTCAAAACTCCGAATTGAACCAGTGAACTTAAAGTCTTTCAGGTAATCTAAGAAGTCATCAGCAAACTGACCAGTTGACCGGAGATATTCAATATCACTTGCTGTAAAGTGAAGACTTTTAATATAGCGAATAATATGATCCAGACCAGCAAAGACTGCATAACCATTTTGAAATGGCATTTTACGGAAAAAGGCTTCAAACACGGCCCGGCGGTTTCCTTGCCCTTTCTTCCAATATGTTTGCATCATGCTAAGTTCATACGCATCGGTATGAAGAGCTGTACTATCATCTGGATAATTAAATTTCATTGTTCAGTATCCTCTCACTTATGTTAATAACCAACATTGTAGCACGATTTTTACTTTTCCAAAACGAACTCAAATCGCGAACCAACGTATTGAGTATGAACGTATTCAAATGGTGTCCCATCCTGCAAATACGATAATTGTGTCATCCGTAATAATGGATCGCCACGCTTAACATTTAAATAGGTTGCAATTCGTTCATTCGCTTTAGTTGCGGAAATATGCTGAACTGCATGTCCAGGATAAAGGTGCGCCTTATGCTCAAGAGTCTCCCAAAATGAAGTTGTTACTTCTTCTTTGCTTAATCCCTTTACTAAGTTAGCTGGGATGGTTGCCACTTCAAAACAGATTGGAACGTCATTTCCTGACCGAATTCGCTCCATCCGGACAACCTGATCCCCTTCCTTGAGAGCTAATTTTTCAATTTCAACTTGAGAAGGAATCGTTAAATGATACGAAATAGTGGTACTGGAGGGAACCTTCCCTAAGGACTTCATCAGGTCCGTAAAACTTGTTACTCCAGACATCCGTTCTTGAACTTTTCGGTTGGCAACAAATGTTCCAGACCCAACCCGGCGTTCAAGAATCCCTTCATCGACAAGTTCTTGAATTGCTTGCCGTAACGTCATCCGGCTGACATTAAATTGACCAGCCAGTTCCCGTTCAGCAGGAATCTTTTCGCCAACTTTCCATTTGCCATCCTCAATGTTCTCCCGTAATTGATTATGGATCTTAATATATATTGGTGAACTCATGCTGCTCGTCCTCCTTACACCATTTAGAACAATAATTAGCTATTTACAATTGTAACATCAATTAATAGGATTAGACCAATTTCAAAACAATTATTAAGAAAAAAGGTCCTAACGTTTTATAAAGCAACTGCTAGAACCTTTTCAGTAAATTTATTAATTTTCGTTGCGAATTTTCATTGCCCGGTCAAGGGTCCGGTCAACGATGATTGACTGTGAATCAGCAACGGGATACTTAGTTTCAGGATTCATTTCTTCAGCATAGGAAAGCTCCGTGCAGCCAAGGATAACAATGTCACAGTGTTCTTCCTCAATCATCTTTCTGACAAGCTCATGATACTTCTTGCCATCAGAATGGCCGCTCTCCTTAATATCATGGTAAATTAAGTCCTCAGTCATTTCCTGAATTTCAGGAGTAGCTTTAACTTCCTCATAACCAGCATTTTGGATATAAGAATCGTAAATCCCAGATACCATCGTTCCATCTGTTCCTAAAAGGCCAACCCGCTTAGCATCAGGCTTTAACCGCTTAATTTCGTTAACGGTTTCTTGAAGCATGTTAAGAATCGGGACATCAGTAGCCGCTTGTAACTCATCAAAAGAATAGTGGGCAGTATTACAAATGAGGACAAAGAATTCTGGCTTAAGGAGACTTTGTTGTTTAATGTCTTCAATTAAAGCCTTGGTTGGACTCGGCTTACTATGATCAAGGATCCAGCTTGTGCGGTCAGGAACCGTTGCGTGGTTAACCACGATGTAATCTAAATAATCCTGATCACGCTTTGTTGGTGTCCGTTGATCTAAAATCCGCATATAACTTTCTGTGGCTAATGTTCCCATCCCACCAAGAACTGTAAAAAACTTTTTCATGATTATAACCTCACTTTATGGTTTCTGATTTCTTATCCTAAGCTAATAAAGCAACAAAAATTGGTCCTAGTAAGGTAATCCCGACATTTCCCATGATATAGGCCGGCGTTAATGCAGCGGCAAAATATGCTCCACCTTCTGAACCAGCTTGGTCAGCAATCTCTGTCATTACTGCCGCACAAGTCCCTGAACCAGTTAAGCCACCAATCAATGCTAAGGGTTCCATATGTAATACATAACGACCAAATAGCAGCGTTAACAGGTGAGGAGCAATCGCAATAACCGCACCGATAAACAGCACACCGATCCCTAAAGACTTAATCGCACCAGTGAACGCTTGGGCTGACTGAAGACCAACTGTCCCGACAAAGAGCGTTAACCCCAGATTTTGGAAAAAGGCGGTCACTGTTGGTGGAATTGAATCATGATCACGGTGTCGGGAAATCCACGTACTCAGGGCTAATCCCATTAATAATGCAGCAACACCGTTTCCTAGTTGTAACGGAATTCCATTCAATTTTACCCCCAGGATTCCTAAAAGCGAAGCACCTGCAATTCCAAGTGAAAAGAGCGAATAGTTAATGGCTAACGCACTGGTATGCCACCGCCCCATTTTCTTTAAGATTGCCGATGTTCGTGACGTGTTCCCGGTCAGTGAGATTACATCCCCAGGACGCAGTTGATTAAATAACTGTTCATTCCCTGTATCTGGATCCTGAATATTGATGAAGACCCCGTGTTGCCGCAGGTGGGCTAACTGAGTCGGCTTGAAGTTCTTTCCTAAGACAAATTTTCGTTCTCGTGGTGCTTTAGTCGGTGTTAAGACTTCGTTAATTCCTTTAATGCCGTGCATTCGGTCAAAGTGAATTGCATACCCAATTACCGTTATCAGATCGCCAGGTTGTAATTTGTATTCCAAGTGGTCAGTCATTTCATCGCCATGAAAGGCAACTAATGCAATTAGCCGATAGTGACTCCACTTGTTAAAGCCACCAATTGTTTTTCCAACCAGTGGCGAATCAGCGTTCAAGCGATACGTCCGTCGCCAGGTCGGGTTAGGGTTTTTGGCATGAAAATGATACTTCCGCGCCATTAGCGGGCCTCGTGTGCTGACCTTAATTCCAAGGAGCTTGGGAGCAATATCACGAAGAAAAATAATCACCCCTAACGTCCCAAAAACATAGGTTAATGCATAGGCAACGGGTAATTGTGCTTCGTACGTTGAACGAACGGCACTGCTTACCGGCAAGGCGCCAATTGTTCGCAACGAACTGGCAACGGTTGAGGACTGAGTCAGCGAACCAGCAATAATCCCCGAAGCTACTCCTGGTCCAATATGGAATACTACAAACAATCCCCATGAAACAAGAAAGGCCGCTACCAACCAAAAAATACTAATAATCAAGATCCGTGACCCGAAGATCTTCAGACTTGTCATCATCTGTGGCCCTATGCGGTAACCAACAGAAAACATAAAGGCACCAAAGAAAATTGTGCCAAGCATCTCATCACGCGGGAAGGCCCCAATTTGACCAACGATTAACGTAACAACCAATGTTGCCACCGTTGCGCCAATGCTAAACCGTCCCCCGATTTTATAATCCCCAATCGCAAAGCCTAAAGCCATGCAGATAAACAAGGTGAAAACTTGGTTATGAACCATAAAGTGAATAATTGTATCAACCATAAGAATTTCTTTTTTATCCCTCAAATAATTCCTTGAATCTGTTCATTACAGTCATTCATTTTAACATTATCCACGGCTTAAGGCTATCAACTAGTTAAGCTTATTCTTTTCCTGAATTCGATAATTCAAAATAACGGTAATAAGAGTCACAAGAGCCAAACAGGTTACGATTAGGTAATCAATCCGTCCCCCGATCATTGTCCGGTTAATTAACGAACCAGTTGATTGATTTTGGAAATAAGCAACCAAAGATGCCAACAGCCCGGTTCCCATCGAGCCAGCAAATTGCTGAACCATATTGAAAACCGAATTAACGTCAGAACTATTTTCTTGTTTAACCAGCATTGAAGCATTTGAAATTGTACAGGAAAACGAAAGGTTAAACCCAATTCGTAAAATCAAGAAAAAGGTATCGACGGTTAACGCAGTCAGTCTCGCTTGGAAAAGAATGAAGCACGATACTCCAATAACCAGTAAAGCACTCCCGGTAATAACCGGCTTAGCGTACCCTTGTTGATCAGCCCACCGACCTCCAAGTGGTGCGATAATTGCCCCAATGGCTGAACCGGGAAGCAATACTAGTCCAGCAACCATTGCAGACGAATGAAGAACATATTGCATGTAGACCGGAATAACCAGTGAAATTCCAATATTAATAAATTGAAGATTAAAGTACGTAATGGTCGAAAGGCGAATGGGAACTACCCGAAAAATTGAAAGATTCAATAGTTGAGAGTGCCCCGAATTATTAACGTAAATAAACAGCAAAGAGAAAATTATCCCTAAGCATAAACTAAACCAGAACCGGCCAGTTAAGCCGCCATTACCGATTAATGAAACTGAATACACAACCAGAACTAATGCCAAGCTTAATAAAAATAAACTCAAGTAACTAAAACGCTTAGGATTACCGATTGGCCGAGTATCAATAGTTAGTTGGCCAATAACTATACTGATTAAGGCTAACGGTAAGATTAACCAAAAAATCATCCGCCAAGACATTATTTCTGAAACAATTCCACCGTATGTGGGTCCAATTGCGGGGGCAAACGAAATCACCATTCCTGCAAACCCAGTCATGATTCCCTTCCGATTAGCCGGAATTTCCGTAAAATCAAATAAAAGAGAATTGGTGTCGACAACCCCGTAGCCATCGCCTGAATTAACCTTGCAACCAATAATACCGGAAAATTAGTTGCGCAGGCGCCAATTACATCCCCAATAACAAACATCCCAACAGCAACAAGTGCCAGTTTTTGTGCAGGAAATTGTCGTAAGAGGTATGCCGTTGTTCCCATAACAATTGTCACCATTAATAAATATCCGGTAGTAATCCACTGGATAACATCAAGGGAGACACCAAAGACCGTTACTAGTTCCGGATAAGTAACGTTCATTGCGGTTTCGTTTAAAATCCCGACGAAGGTTAATAATGCCATTGAAAAAATCGCCGCATAGGTACGGTTACCCTGTTTTATCTTCTCTATCATCTTTTCACCTCAATTTAGATCAAAAAAAGCCATGGCGATAAGCTCCGCCACAGCATCCCTTATTATTCTAACAGCCGATTATTCTTTTTCCAATGCCATTAACCACTCTTTCGTTCCTTGATCTAATTGAGGATCAATTGTTAATGGAAAAGGTTTGAATAAAGTTGCGATCTGCTGCCAGTTAATTTTATTTTCTTGGTAAACCGCTTGGAGAAGACGACTTTTTGTTACTTCTTGGATTCGCTTGCTGACTGGGTGATTTAAGAATGTCATCGCGGTCGCCTTAGTTGCTAATTCCTCTGCCACCATTTTAGTTAAATCTTCTTTAGTGATTGTTCCAGATACGAGAACCTGTTTTTTCAGTGGTACCCTTGGAAGTTCACGACGGATAAACTGCTGAAGGACTTCCCATCCAACAATAATCTGTCGATAGAATTGCCAGGGCACGCGACTATTTAATTTTTTCAGTAGACCTGGAATAGTGGAATTAAGATCTAGGTTCCGTCCTTGACAAGCATCTAGGATTTCAATCAGGAACCGTTGATTACTTTCTTGGATGTTTTTTTTCAATCTTTTCTTACTTGTTAAATTAAATCTTAAAATTACGTAGTCTACAAACTGTTCATCATCAATTACGTTCTGTTGAGAATGCCGTTTTACTCTAAATTGATTCAGTTGTTTCAGACGACTAGACTTGGCAAACTGCCCTTGCTTAGGCATTATAATTTCCCCTTCATATAATCAATTAAATATAAATAAAAAAGCCACCAACCAAACAGTTGGTGACTTTGGCAGTTGGGCTAGCTGGATTCGAACCAGCGCATGACGGTACCAAAAACCGTTGCCTTACCGCTTGGCTATAGCCCAATAATAAAAGTGGAGGAGGGTGGATTCGAACCGCCGAACCCGAAGGAACGGTTTTACAGACCGTCGCGTTTAGCCAGACTTCGCTACTCCTCCATAACAACGTGATAGTTAAGTAGTAACAATCAACGTTTATTATAATATCGAACTTCGCCTAAAATTGCAAGGACTTTTTTGAGAAAAAACAAAAAGAGCTTGTGGCAAAATTGCCATAAACTCTTTCATCTTCAACAATTGTAATTTATAAACGGTTTAATTTACACCATCCATCAAACTGTGAATCTTCTTAACAAAGAACATCAGAATGATACCAAAGACGATACTTACGATTCCGACAATCATGAAGTAAGGCACTTCGGTTGCAGATGAGTAATACTTAACGATTTGGGCGTTCACAGCTTGACCAGCTGAATCAGCCAAGAACCACATACTCATCATTTGAGACTTGAAGGCCTTTGGTGCAAGCTTAGTCGTTACTGATAAGCCAATAGGTGAGATTAACATTTCACCAATTTCAACAATAAACCATGAACCGACTAACCAGAATGGACTAACACGACCTGCTGTTCCGTACATCATTCCTGGGAAAGCCATCAAGATGTATGATAATCCGGCAAAGACAAGCCCTGCAGAGAACTTACCAGGTGCACTTGGTTGGCCTTTCCAGTGATCCCAAAGAGCAACGAATACTGGTGTCAGGATCATAATGAATAATGGGTTCAAAGTCTGGAAGTTAGCAGCGGCAAAGTGCCAGCTACCAATGTGAAGAACTGTCCGTTGTTCAGCAAATAATGCTAAAACAACTGAACCAGATTCTTCAATTGCCCAGAAGATTGCGGCTGCAATGAAAAGCGGAATATAGGCAATAACCCGTGACTTTTCAGGCTTAGTAACCTTCTTGGAATTTAACATCATAATGAAGTAGTAAATTGGCAGTGCAATTGCAATAAACGTAATGATGTTAATAATGTTCGTAATATTAAGCTGACCCATAGCGGCTAACAATCCAAGAACAACTAATAAGACTGCAACACCAACAAGTGTCCAGATAATAATTGGCCGTAAATCATCTTTTTCAATTGGGTCATTAGGATAAAGGCTATCCTTAGAAAGGTACTTCCGACCATCAAGGGTATATTGCAGTAATCCGAAGAACATCCCAATAGCGGCAAGTGAGAACCCAGCGTGGAAGTTCATTTCATTGCCAAATAGGTGGAAACCAAATCCATTAGCAGCCCAAGGAACTGCCCATGGAGCAACAGCGGCACCCAAGTTAATACCGAAAACAAACATACTAAAACCAGAATCACGCCGTTCGTCATCCGGACTGTACAAGCCACCAACCATTTCAGAAACGTTGGGCTTTAATAAACCAGTACCAACAACAATCAAAGCAATTGAAACATACAATGCAGCAACGCCAGCTGGCAATGACAAGGCAATGTGCCCAAACATAATCAGCACACCACCAATGAAGACAGTCTTTCGAGAGCCCCATACACGGTCAGAAAGCCACCCACCAACAACACTTGATAGGTAAACTAATGAACCATAGATCGCCATAATTGAAGCCGCTGTGGCTTGGTCCATCCCCAGGCCACCCTTAGTTACGGCATAGTACATGTAGAATAGCAGGATGGCACGCATCCCGTAGTAACTAAACCGTTCCCACATTTCAGTGAAGAACAGCGTAGACAGCCCTCTTGGTTGACCAAAGAAAGCTGTATCTAAGTTTCTCTCTTTACTCATACAATTCCTCCAAATAATATCTTCAGGAGATAAAATAAGATGTGAAGGTTAATTAATTTTTAAAAACTTTCACATTAAAAATTCAGAATACAACTATTATAGGCGTCTAATCTGGAAGCGTCAATTCAAAAATAAGTTTTTGATGAGAATAAACCGCGATAGCAAGCCGTTTATAGTACAATTAATTAAATTTAAGAATAAGGTTATTAAGCGTTTTAGTATTCTTTTGTTAATAATTTTAAGTTAGGCTCCATTTTACACCTAATTTTATAAAGTTCCTCTCATTTTCAATGTATAAAAAAACTGGAAAGAAAATTATTCTTTCCAGTTCACCTATGAACTCCGGCAGTCAGACTCGAACTGACGACAACCTGATTAACAGTCAGGTGCTCTACCAACTGAGCTATGCCGGAATAAACTTTCTCGTAATGACGAATTATTTGCCGGTTAACAATCTATCGACTATAATACTTATGAAAAGTAAGGGAGTTTTAAGGAGGTTTTTAATATGGCTAATACACTTATCCTTTATTTCTCCGCCACAGGAACCACAAAGAAAGTGGCAGAAAAAGTGGCTAAAAAACTTAATGCCGATATTGCTGAGATTCATCCAGAGAATCCATATACCGATGAAGACCTTAATTGGCATGATGAAACAACCCGTGCAACTGTTGAGCAAAAGCAAGAGCACGATGGTCGTGTTCCAATCAAAGATGACTTGCCATCACTTGATAATTATGACAATGTGGTAATTGGTCACCCCATCTGGTGGGGAATTCCACCACGCTTAATCGCTACCACCATCGACAGACTTGATCTTAACGGCAAACACTTGGCAACCTTTGGAACATCAAGCAGTACCGGTTATGATCGAGCACAATCTAATATTGAACGAACCATTAAGGAAAATAACTATAATGTTGAATTGAATAAGGGTAACGTCCTCAATTCACAATCAGTAATTGATAGCTGGTTGAATTCACTATCCTTAGCTCGTTAACCATCATTACAGGATCCAATTTGCTAATTAGTAGCACTTTGGGTCCTTTTTTTAGTTACTATGATGTACTGGCCAGCCTCTTTATATCTAAACATACAAAAAAGCCTACACAATAAACTTTTACAGCTTACTCTGCAGACTTCTAATCGGCTTATTTAATGCTAACTAGAGGAGTCGAACCTCCGACCTTCTCTTTACGAGGGAGATGCTCTACCAGCTGAGCTAAGTTAGCATAACTAATCAACAAATACTATTGTATCATGCTAATTAGTTAGTGAAAACACTTAATTTAAATTAAACTATATTCTTCTCCTCAAAATCCAGCTTATTTGAATTGAAAAAGAAGAAATGCGACATCAATAACAATCCCCACTACAATATATAAGATACCGAAAGATTGATGATGCTTTGCAATATACTCGTCCTTATCTTTCTTGCCAAGTACTTGCCCATACAGGAGTTGATAATACTTGGTGTTTCCGCTATATATTTGCCATCCTAAATATATAAGCAATATCCCAATTCCTATCCCCAGTAAAAATGCAACTACCAACAAAATCACCTCATTTTGAAATCATCAATTACTAACTTTCAGCGTTTATGAAGTTTACATTGATATTGCTTATATCCATCATTTAAGTAATTAGCGCTATGACTTGGCTATACGGAGCTAATTTTTGTTTCAAAATAAATCGAGAAAATATTCTTCCCATATATTTTCATAAAACTTAATTGTTTCCTTAGCAGTCATGAATTGGTTATCAAACGTGCTGCTCGCCCCATGTTTCATTGATAGTTGATATCCAAGTCCATGTGCCATTTTAATAGTAGTATCTACACAGTATTCTGTTTGTGCACCACAAATTTCTAATTCTCGTACCTGAAGATTATTTAACGTTTCTTGTAATTTTGTCTTATAAAATGAATTGGGATGAGTCTTATTAATATAAAAATCATTCCTCTGATAATTTAACTCACTAATAAGCTTCCACTCGGTAGAGCCCTTTAATAGTAATGAATTTTCATGTTGAATAAAAACAACCGGTAATTCTTGAGCACGAAAAAAAGCTATTCGCTCGTTTATAAGCTTTATAAGAGATTTTAAATTAAAAATATCTTTAGAATTATGGCAAACACCGTTTTGTAAATCAATTACTAATAATGCCTTGGTCATCAAATTTCTCCTTTAGATACAAAAAAAACACTGATTTTCATCAGTGCTTTTTACTAACTCCGGCAGTCAGACTCGAACTGACGACAACCTGATTAACAGTCAGGTGCTCTACCAACTGAGCTATGCCGGAATAA
>PPYF01064751.1_pt1 | contig 95452 bp, 83 predicted proteins | sample 1559871 | NCBI WGS metagenome assembly PPYF01 (sample SAMN08240021, study PRJNA423297) | Human gut metagenome, whole genome shotgun sequencing project.
CCTCTATCCAGAGTGTGTAAAATAATGTAGTTTATTTAAACAAAAACTGTCAACCTATTTCAGGAAAAGACAAAAGGCCACCTTTTGCGTTGCGAAAGGTGGCCTTTTAGCGTGCGAAAGATGGCCTTTCGCAAGGTAAAAGACGGCCTTTTGGAAAGCCGCCGGACGGCAGTATGTAAACATTTGCATGCCGACTGTGCCGCCATCGGCCTGTGTCGGAGCGTCAGTACACCGTCTTGAGAGGTGAAAACGGGTATAAATTGTTCACGATTTATGAATCGTGAACAATTTGATTTGTAAATTATTGTCCGCTTTTTTACTTTTGCGGCAGAAACGTAAAAGCTGAATATTGATATTAACCTAAAACTTTAGATGTATGAAAAAGACGTTACTATCATTGCTCGGCCTGTGCATGGCAGGCGCGGCATCGGCGCAGATTTACATCTCGGATGTGAGATTTGATGCCAACGGCGTGAACAACGACGGAATCGTTGTGGGTTCGCAAGACCAAAACATGCCCATACTTCTATGGGATGCAAAGAAAGGCGGAGACGCAAGCGCTTTCACCAACATCGGCGGTATATCGGCCGGACAGGGCATAGGCGGCGTTGCCCGCTTCTCCGGCGACGGCAAGTTTGTTACCGCCCCGATGCCTTGTGACGCCATACCAGTTGTGTCTGATTGGGAGAAAAACGTGTACAGTGATTTTGCTTACACATATAACGACGTGCTTTATGTGTCAGATTACAATGTTTTTGCCATTGGCGAAAGCGCCGACGGCAAGTCGGGCATATTTCTGAAGTCGGCTAATAACGGTACTTCTTGGAAGAAGATACCAGACTTTTTCAGACTTGATGAACAGAGCGGAACATACGTTGCGTTTGAACCTGCCGCCCTTACATCTGTGGCTCCGTTGTCTAACTACCAGATTCTGCTCGGCGGAAAAGACGGCGGTTTGTATTTCGGCAATGGCTCATCGTTTGAACCTATCGACCTTCAGCCCGAAGGCGACGAAGGCACTGTTGACACATACTGGGCGATGGACTTCCTTTACGGACTGTATGACGACGGCTCTGTCGCTTCAGAGACCGCAACTTACGGTGTAATCGGCGTTGAGTACACCGACGGCAGTTATGCCGTTTGGTACACGACCGACACCGGCGACACTTTTTCAATGGCAACTGGCGTAAGCGGAGTGCCGCAGTACATCACGCATACAGGCAACACTTTCTTCATGGTTACAAAGAACGGACACATACAGAAGTCTGAAGACTACGGCAAGACATGGGCTGACGTTTACCGGATAAGCGGCGGCGGAACATTCTACCGCATAAGGTTTGCCGATGAGAACAAAGGTATAGCCACGACGGACAATGTTGTCTACATTACGCGCGACGGCGGAGCTACATGGACGCAGACAGCCGTGCTGCCCACGGGTATATGGACAAAGACGGCGAGCCGTGCCGGAGGCTCTGACGTCATAGCATGGAACGACGCGACATGGAGCGGCGACACTCTGACCGTTGCCGGTTCGCAGGGCACGGTTTACCGCTCGGTTGACGACGGCGAGACGTTCTCGAAGCTTACGGTTGACGACAGCTATACAGGCAGTTACACTACCATGATATACAAAAACAGCGTATGCAACCTGTTCGGACAGGAAGGAAACTTCTACCGCAAGGCCGACAATACGTCAGTAAGCGGTTACTGCGCAGGCATATACGACATCGAGAACGAGACATGGACACCGCTGGCAAGCACCGGCTACCTGTCAGGCGAGACGGCTTCGGCGCCTTGGCAGTTCTCCGGCGACGGCAAGACGGTTGTCGGCAACGCATACGTGAGGAACCAGATAACGAATACCGTGCTGGCGCATGCCGTTGCAATGAGCACGGACAACGTTATAGACCTCGGCAGCAAGTTCGACAACATTGACAGGGCAACCAGCGCCCTCGGCGTAAGTTATGACGGCAGCGTAATCGTAGGCTGGCAAGACATCTTCGGCCCGAGGTTCGGCGCGGTGTGGACCCGCAACGAGGACGGCTCTTACACGCAGTGCATGATGCTTAAAGACACAAGCAAGGACGAGGACGACATCAATTATGATGACAAGCAGGACTGCTATGACAACCTCGTGGCTTCGGCGCGTTCGGTATCTCCCGACGGCAAGTGGATAGGCGGCGACGGCAGCGTTGGCGACTCGGCGTTCCCCGGCCCGTGGATATGGAACGAGGAAGAAGGCTACAAGCTCATCTTCGACGATGCGGAAGTTGACGGCAGCGTTGCAGCCGTAAGCAACAACGGCGAGAAGGCCGTAGGCTGGCAGGGACTCGGTTCGTCGGCCTGGCTCTATACGAAGAACGGCGGCGTGCAGTACCTTCAGGACTATGTTACCAACGTTCTTGGCTGCGACCTCGGCGACTTCTATATCATGTCGGTTTACGACATGTCGCCCAACGGCCGTTATGTCTGCGGCTACGGCATGCGCGGCCAACAGGTATTGGGCTATATGATAGACCTTGAGGGCAAGGGCACTTCAATCGAAGACAAGGTGGTAAGCCAGACGAAGGCTTCAGTTTACCCGAACCCCGTATCAGACGAGCTTCATGTTGACCTGCCTTACGGCGCAGAAGATGTAAAGACTACGCTGACACTCGTCGACATGCAGGGCTGCGCGGTGCGCCGTGTTGAGACTGTCCAGACGAGCAACATAATCAACGTAAGCAACCTGCCCCAGGGCATTTACATCCTCGACGTGAACGCCCGCGGCTCCCACAAGGCATTCAAGGTAGTAATAAAGCATTGACATTCGCGGAACGCCTGTAAACAGGCGTGGATGCAAAAGACCGTCTTTTACACGCTAAAAGGCGGTCTTTTGTGTTGTAATTGATGGCCTTTTGCAAGGCGAAAGGCCACCTTTTGCAAAACGGGTTGTGGCGAGGTGCGCAATTGTTTACAAAAGCTAAAAATACAGGTGGCTGTAAAATTGGTAAGATTTTCGGTAAATGATATACGTATGAGGCTGATTTTTTGTTGTATTTTTGCAACGTGTAAGAATATAACAAAAAAACAAGCAAAATGAAAAAACTTATATTGCTGGCCGTGGCGGCTGTAATGGCGGTGGGCGCGGCGGCACAATCGAAGGTTTATTTCACGAAGGAAATCACGCCCGAAGCGCTCGTGAAGATATACAAGGCGCTTGGCAAGGAGGCCAAGGGGCGCGTTGCCGTGAAGATAAGCACGGGCGAGGCCGGAGGCCACAACTACCTGAAGCCTGAGCTGATAGGCAAGCTGGTGGGCGAGGTTGGCGGCACGATAGTGGAGTGCAACACGGCATATGCCGGCAAGCGCATGACCTCGGCCGACCACTGGAAGGTGATACGCGACCACGGTTTCGACAAGATTGCCCGGGTGGACATCATGGACGAGGAGGGCGACATGCGCATACCGGTGAGGGACACGACGCACATCAAGTATGACATCGTAGGCTCGCACCTTGCCAACTACGACTTCATGGTGAACCTGGCGCACTTCAAGGGACACGCGATGGGCGGCTTCGGCGGTGTGCTGAAGAACGCGTCAATCGGCGTGGCGTCGAGCAACGGCAAGTCGTACATACACACTGCTGGCAAGGTGCAAAGCCCGGCGGAGCTGTGGAGCAACCTGCCTGCGCAGGATTACTTCCTCGAAAGCATGGCTGCCGCCGCGCAGGGCGTGCACGACTACATGAAGGGCAACGTGGTGTACATCAACGTTATGAACAACATGAGCGTTGACTGCGACTGCGACAGCAACCCCGACGAGCCGAAGCTGAAGGACATGGGCGTGCTGGCTTCGCTCGACCCTGTGGCCTTGGACAAGGCTTGCCTTGACCTGGTGTTCGGCCACAAGTCCGTTGAAGGCGACGACGCGAAGCCCCTTATCGAGCGCATCAACCGCCAGCACGGCACTCACATAGTTGACTATGCGGAGAAGATAGGTCTTGGCAGCAAGGCTTACACCCTCATAGATATAGACAATCAATAACTTCTTCAATGGGTGGCGGTTCGCAGCGAGTGCGGGCCGCCACGTTTACAGGCCCGGCATTAGCGCGAAGCGTGCGGGCACATGCTTTCTCGATAACATTTTTTTAATACCTAAAATACTCTGTTTTTGATGAAAAGATTTATTTTTGCAGCAGCAGTGTTGTTGGCCGCAAGGGGCGTAGCATGCGCCCAACGCGACACCACAAGCCATGCGCTCGACAACGTAGTGGTGACTGGTACGCGCTCGGTGACCGACGTGCGCCATCTGCCCATGACAATATCGGTGGTTGACAGGCGGACGCTTACCGAGAACCAGTGCGTCAACGTGCTGCCTACTCTGTCAGAACAGGTGCCCGGATTGTTCGTCACGTCGCGTTCGATGATGGGCTACGCCGTAAGCGACGGCGCCGCCGGAGGCATCAGCCTGCGCGGACTGGGCAGCGGAGTGGGCCGCATGATGGTGCTCATCGACGGCCATCCGCAGTATCAGGGCATCTTCGGCCATTCCATAGCGGACTCTTACCAGACTATGATGGCAGAGCGCGTGGAGGTGCTGCGAGGCCCGGCCTCGGTGCTGTACGGCTCAAACGCCATGGGCGGAGTTGTCAACATAGTCACCCGGCAGATGCGTGCCGACGGCTCGAAAACCGACATCAACCTCGGCGCAGGCTCTTACGGCACGTTTCAAGGGGAGTTTACCAACCGCGTGAGGAAGGGCGGCTTCTACAGCGTTGTTGCCGGACAGTACGGCCGCAGCGACAACAACCGTCCCTCGATGGGGTTCGAGCAGTACGGCGGTTACCTGAAGCTGGGTTACGACTTCTCGCCGCACTGGACGGCATACGCCGACGTTGACGTGACGCATTTCAACTCGTCATACCCCGGCAGCACGCACGAGCCGCTGCAAGGGGCGCGCCAGTGGATAACGCGCGGCGTGGCTTCGGCTGTGGTCGAGAACCATTACGGCAATACCTCGGGTGCCATAAGCGTGTATCACAACTTCGGTCATCACCGTATCAATGACGGACACGCGCCTGGCGAGGAAGCGCAGACGGCTTTCTTCCTGTCTGACGACGCCCTCACAGGCTTCTCGATATACCAGAGTGCGACGTTCTTCAGGGGCAACCGCATCACCGTCGGCCTTGACTATCAGCACATCTACGGCAAGGCTTGGAATGAAGACATACTCACGGGAGCCGAGACCGGCACCATAGGCAACCACCATGAGAATGAGATTGCAGGCTATGTGGACTTCAGGCAAGACTTGTTCAGATGGCTTACGGTTGACGCCGGGGTGCGCGTTGACCACCATTCGCAGAGCGGAACGGAATGGGTGCCGCAGGGAGGACTGGTGTTCCGCGTAGTACGTGACGGCGAACTGAAGGCCATGGTGAGCAAAGGCTTCCGCAATCCGACAATCCGCGAGATGTATCTTTGGCGTCCGGCAAACGACGGCTTGCGCCCTGAGCGCACGATGAACTACGAGCTTTCATGGAAGCAAAGGCTCATGGGAGGCGGCTTCTCGTATGGTGTGAACCTGTTTTACATCAAGGGCGACAATATAATACAGACCGCAATGGTGGACAACAGGCCGATGAACGTCAACACGGGGAGCATCGAGAACTGCGGCGTTGAGGCCGAGTTTGCATGGAAAGTGAACCGTTATTGGAGCTTGGACGGCAACTACAGCTACCTGCACATGGTCAACAAGGTGCTCGCCGCACCTGAACACAAGGCGTATCTGGGTGCCGGTTACCGCTGTGGAAAATGGACATTGACCGGTGGATTGCAGTATATCGACGGCCTGTACACGCAGGTTGACCCTGCCGAAATACAGGAGAACTTCCTCCTGTTGAACGTCACCGCCGGTTACCGCGTGCTGCCCTGGCTCAACATCTGGGCAAAAGGCGAGAACCTGCTGGCGCAGAAATACGAAATCAACTATGGCTACCCGATGCCTAAGGCGACATTCATGGGTGGCGTGAATATAAATATTTAACTTGGTTATGAGGTTATGCGGTTTGGGGGTTATACGGTGCTTGATGCCTGTTTCACCGGCTTTGGGGACTGAAAACCTTAAAACCGCAAGACCTTAAAACCGTAAAACCTTACAAAACATTATGGGAATAGGTATGCAGGAAATCCTCGTCATCGCACTGCTTGTGCTGCTGTTTTTCGGCGGAAAGAAAATACCTGAACTGATGAAGGGCCTGGGCAAGGGTGTAAAGAGCTTCAAGGACGGGATGAACGGAAAGATTGACGACGAACAGGAAGAGCCTAAGAAGAAGGATGAATGACGACGGCGCGCTGACGTTTTGGGAGCATCTTGACGTGCTACGCGGCAGTCTAATCCGCATGTTGGTGGCCGCCGTGGCCGCAGGTGTCGTGGCTTTCGTGTTGAAGGACTGGCTGTTTGCGGTGGTGCTTGCGCCTGCCGACGGAACGTTTGTCACGTACAGGCTGCTTGGTGTGGAGCCGTTCACCATACGTTTGGTGAACACCGGGCTTACCGAACAGTTCATGATACACATGAAGGTGGCGCTTGTCGCCGGCGCGCTGATGGCTTCACCTTATATATTATATGTGCTGTTCCGCTTCATTTCGCCAGCGCTTTACGACAACGAACGGCGTTATTCGGTGCGTCTGACCGTCGCCGCCTACGCGATGTTCCTCGTCGGGCTGCTTGTCAATTACTTTGTTGTCTTCCCGTTGACCGTCCGTTTCCTCGGCACTTACTCCGTCAGTGCCGACGTTGAGAACTTACTGACTATTAGTTCGTATGTTGACACGCTGGCAATGATGAGCCTTGTGTTCGGCATAGTCTTTGAAATCCCGGTTGTTTGCTGGCTTCTGGCCCGCTTCGGTCTGTTGAAGGCCGCATGGATGGGCCGTTACCGCAAGCATGCTGTGATTGCAATAGTGGCGGTGGCGGCGGTAATCACGCCCACGTCAGACGTGTTCACGCTGCTGCTTGTGTCGCTTCCAATCTGGCTGTTGTACGAGGTTAGCGTTGTGATAGTCAGGTTTACAGAGAAAAAGAAAGCATTAAACGACAATAAAAATACAATGACATTATGTTGAAGAAAATAAGGACAACCTTGGCTTTGGTGGTGTTCGTGCTTATAACGCTGCTGTTTTTAGACGTTACGGGCACGCTGCACGCATGGTTGGGATGGCTCGCCAAGATACAGTTTTGGCCTGCCTTTTATGCCCTGAACATAGGTGTTGTGGCGGTGTTGGTCGTCCTTACGCTTGTGTTCGGGCGCATTTACTGCTCTGTAATCTGTCCTTTGGGCGTCATGCAGGACGTGGTTTCGTGGCTGCATGGCCGCCGGAAGCGCAATAGGTTTACTTATTCAAAGGAAAAGAAATGGCTGCGCTACGGCATGTTGGGCGTGTTCATCATCTCGGCTGTCGCCGGAATTAACGCCATCGTGTCGTTGCTTGCTCCGTACAGTTCATACGGACGCATCGCAAGCAGCCTGTTCAAGCCGGTTTATGAGGCTGGAAACAATGTGCTGGCAAGCATCGCCGAGCACTTCAACAGCTACGCTTTCTACAGCGTTGACGTGTGGATGAAGAGCCTGCCAACGCTGATTATCGCTTCGGTGACGTTCGTCGCCATCGTAATCCTTGCCTGGCGTGGCGGCAGGACATACTGCAACACCATCTGTCCGGTAGGAACAATCCTCAGTTTCTTTGCCCGTTTCTCGTGGTTCAAGGTGCGGATTGACGAAAGCAAGTGTGTCAATTGCGGCCTGTGTACAAAGAACTGCAAGGCTTCTGCGATAGATTTCAAGAACCATAAGATAGACTACAGCCGCTGCGTAGTCTGCGGTGACTGTCTCGGCAAGTGCCACAAGGGAGCATTGAGCTTTACGAGTGGACGAGCAGACAAGTCAACAAGTGTACGAGTTGACAAGTCAACGAGTCAACAAGTGGACAAGCAGACAAGCGGACAAGCAGACAATGCAAATCTTCTTGTCAATTCGTCAACTCGTAACTCGTCTGCTGACAATGGCCGCCGCTCGTTCCTTTTGGCTGCGGCCATTGCCACGACGGGTGCAGCATTGGCGCAGGAGAAGAAGAAGGTTGACGGCGGACTGGCTGTCATCGAGGACAAGATAGCCCCCGAAAGGCTCACACCGCTGACGCCTCCCGGCTCAATGTCGGCACAGCACTTCGCCCAGCACTGCACGGCCTGCCAGCTCTGCGTGTCAACATGTCCCAACGGCGTGCTGCGTCCGTCGACGGATTTGTCGAAGTTCATGCAGCCTACAATGTCTTATGAGCGCGGATATTGCCGTCCGGAGTGTACCAAGTGCGGCGAAGTTTGTCCCACCGGGGCAATCAAGCCCATCACACGGGCGGAAAAGTCGGCAACGCAAATCGGTCATGCCGTATGGATTAAGAAGAACTGCGTGCCCCTGACAGACGGCGTTGAGTGTGGAAATTGCGCGCGCCATTGCCCTGCCGGGGCTATACAGATGGTGCCGTCAGACCCCAAGAACGGGCAATCGCCTAAGATACCGGTTGTCAACGAGGCCCGCTGCATAGGCTGCGGAGCGTGCGAGAACCTGTGCCCGGCGCGTCCGTTCAGCGCAATCTACGTTGAGGGTCACGAGGTGCATAGGGAGATTTAAGTGAAGAATGAATAACGAAGAGTGAAGAATTAAATTGCAGGTTAATTCCGCTTTTTGGTTCGTAAGATATTACTTGTAAAACAATCATTGTACAGGCGCCGTGCAAAAGACGGTCTTTCACACTGTAAAAGGCCGTCTTTCAGCCCCTAAAACACGGTCTTTCGGACGGTAAAAGTCCACCTTTTAGAAACCGATGCGTAAGGCGTTGAAATACAAGGGATTACAAAATATAAACAAAAAGGATGGAAGTGAGTATATGGCAGGCATCCAACAATGCATTTGTCTTTAACTCCTAAGCTCCCGAAGGGAGTGATAACTTCCTTAACTTCTTTAACTTCTAATAAAAGAATCATGGCAAAAGACATATCAAGACGCAACTTCCTGAAGGCTCTCGGAGGCGGTGCCGTGGCATCGTCGGCGCTGCTTACGGCGTGCAAGGACGGCAAGCAGACTTCGGCTTCGGCACAAGAGCCGGAGAAAGGGAAGATGACATACAGGGTGAACCCCAAGACAAAGGACAAGGTTTCGCTGTTAGGCTACGGCATGATGCGCCTGCCTGCGCAAGGCGAAGACAAGGCTTCGGCGCGCGAACTGGAAGAAACGCCGATTGACCAGGAGATGGTTAACCGACAGGTTGACTACGCCATCGAGCACGGAGTGAACTATTTTGACACGTCACCTGCTTACTGCCAGGGCATGTCCGAGCACGCTACGGGCATAGCTTTGAGCCGCCACAAGCGCTCGGAGTTCTTCATCGCCACGAAGATGTCAAACTTCTCGCCCGAGACTTGGACGCGCGAAGGCTCGATAGAGATGTTCGAGAACTCGCTGAAAGAGCTTCAGGTTGACTACATCGACTACCTTCTGCTTCACGGCATAGGCATGGGCAACGATGCGCTTGCCGAGTTCAACCACCGTTATATGGACAACGGCATACTCGACTGGCTCGTAGAGCAGCGCGAGAAAGGCCGCATACGCAACCTCGGTTTCTCGTATCACGGCGACGTGAAGATATATGACATGCTGCTCAAGTGGCACGACGAGGGACGTTATCACTGGGACTTCGCCCAGATAGAGCTGAACTATCTCGACTGGAACTATGCCGATGAAATCAACCCGAGGAATACTGACGCCGTGTATCTGTATGGCGAACTGAAGAAGCGCGGCATCCCGGCGGTAATCATGGAACCGCTGCTGGGAGGCCGTCTGGCAAACGTTCCTGACAACATCGTCGCCAAGATGAAGGAGCGCGAGCCTGAAAAGAGCGTGGCGTCGTGGGCGTTCCGCTTCGCCGGAACACCCGACGGAGTGCTTACCGTGCTGTCGGGCATGACTTATATGGAGCACCTCCGCGAGAACCTTTGCACCTATTCGCCGCTCAAACCGCTGACCGACGACGAGCAGAAGTTCCTCATGGAAATTGCAGACGACATCTACAACCTCAAGACTATACCGTGCAACGAGTGCAACTACTGCATGCCTTGTCCTTACGGAATTGACATTCCGGCGGTGCTTTCGCACTATAACAAGTGCATAAAGGAGGGCAACATGCCTGTGATAGAGCAGACAAGCGACGAGCAACAGGCAGACAAGGACGGTAAACTCGTCAACTCGTCAACTCGTAACTCGTCTGCTTCGAGTGAGTACAGGCGTGCCCGCCGTGCCTTCCTCGTTGGCTATGACCGCAGCGTTCCTCGTCTCCGCCAGGCCAGCCACTGCATAGGCTGCGGCCAGTGCGTGGGTCATTGCCCCCAGCGCATCGACATACCGAAGGAGATGCAGCGTATAGACAGGTTTGTGGAGACATTGAAACAGGACGTGTGATTTGAGTGAAGAGTGAAGAACTGAAAGTCAGCGGTAAGCTAACTAAGAGTGAAGAAACTGATTGCTGGAAAGGCATTTGGCTTTAACTCCTAACGAGCTTAGCGAGTGATAATTTCTCTAACTCCTTTAACTCCTAAAAAGACGATGGATAAAGAATTGATAAATGTGTTGGTTGATGAAAGCTGCCGCGGCGTTGCACGTTCGGTTCAAGGTGAACTTCGGACGTTCAGCCGCCGCGGCGTGGCTGACCTTTTCAGCCTCGTTGCTGACGAGCCGGACTTTCTGCGCGGTGCTTCAGTGGCCGACAGGGTCATCGGTCGTGGCGCGGCTTTGCTGCTTGTAAAGGGCGGCGCACGTGAGGTCTACGCCCGGGTAATCAGTTCCGGTGCGCTCGAAGTGCTCCGCAGTGCAGGCATAGAGACATCATTCGGCGAGGAAGTGCCCAACATCATCAACCGCACCGGCGCCGACATCTGCCCCGTTGAGAAGCTTACGGCCAACACGTCGTCGTCCGACGAGGCGTATGAGAGGATAAAACAATTCTTGGACAGCATGAATTTATAGAATGTAGAGAAGTTAAAGAAGTTACAGCCATTACCTTTTGCAGGTATTACAACTGGCAAGACATTTGGCTTTAACTCCTAACGAGCGTAGCGAGTGATAACTTCTTTAACTTCTCTAACTTCCTAAAGAGATAATATTCAACAACCAATAACAACAATGAAAACAACAACATCGACTGCGGTTTATTCGTTGAATTACCGCGAAAGCAAGACTTATGCAGCCGCTGCGCTGTTCGTCGTGGGCAACATCCTGCTGCCCCAGTTGTGCCATCTCATGCCGCAGGGCGGCTTAGTGTGGCTTCCCATCTATTTCTTTACGCTTGTTGCGGCCTACAAGTACGGCCTTACGGCAGGTCTGCTTACGGCAGTCGCCTCGCCGTTAGTCAACAGTCTGCTCTTCGGAATGCCGGCTGCTGCCGTGCTGCCGATAATCCTCACCAAGTCGGTTCTTCTCGCTTTGGCGGCTTCGTTCATAGCTTCAAGGGTTCGCCGCGTGGCTTTCTGGGCTGTCGCTTTGGCCGTTGTGGCTTATCAGGGAATAGGAATGCTGGCGGAGTGGGGCATGACCGACTCGCTCACGGCCGCCCTTCAAGACGTCCGCTTGGGCTGGCCGGGCATCCTGATGCAAGTATTCGGCGGATTCGCCGTCATGGAAATATTTAAGAAATAACGACTTTTTAAAAGTCAGATAATTAAAAGAAGTCAGGCAAGTTATAGCCATCACCTTTACCGGTTGTCATCAACCAGACATTTGGCTATAACTTCCCTGACTTCTTTTATTTCTACAACGTCCTTTACTTATTCTTCTTCTACGACCCTTTCTATACGCCTCAAATGCTTAGCACGCCCTGATATAATCAGCGGCACACGCTCAACCACCACGACAGAGGTGTCAAGTCCGAGCGCATTAGGCTCGTCAATGCCGATTTTGCGGATTATGGCGTAGAGGCTCATCAGCAGGTTCTGGCGGCGGTTATGCGAGTCTTCGGGATAATACACGCGGTGTATTATGACAAAGCGGAAGTCGCCCGGTATGCCGTTCTTGCGCAACGAGGGGTACGTACTGGTAAGGTCAAGTTTGCCGTCGGCCACGAGATTCTCAACAATTTGCCGCAGATAAAGGCTCACACGAGGCTCAATCCTGAATCCGATACGCATCGTTACGCTGAAAAGAGTGTCCTTAACGAGCGGCGTGAAGGTATATTCCAGCGTGTCAGGAGTGTCTACGAAGTCAAGGTTAAGCAGCCAATAGTGGTCGGCGCGCTTTGGTTGCTTGTTTATTATGGAGTAAACCAGCTTGTCGTCAACGCTCCCCTCGCCCCGCGAATGGTTCACATATACAAGGTTAGAGGCATACTTAGGTATTGTGTCGTCAGCCTTGATGTCGGAAATTATGCCGTAATAGTCGCTCGTACGTCTGGATGAGAGGTGCCGCCGGCGTATTTTCAGCGCGGCAACCCATACCAACATGATGAAGCAAAGCAGCCCGCCGATAAGCAGCGTGAACCAACCGCCGGCCATGAACTTCGACAGATTGGCGGCAAGGAATATCCCTTCAATCACGCAGTAGGCACCGACGAACGCCGCGGCGGCAATGCGTGCCGTGCCGTTCATGCGCAGGTAGAAGCCCAACAGCAGCGTAGTCATCAGCATGGTAACGGTGATAGCCAGTCCGTAGGCAGCCTCCATGCGCGACGAGTCACGGAAAAGCAGCACCGTAAGCACCACTCCGACGTACATCGTCAGGTTCACCGCCGGTATGAACAGCTGTCCTTTCACGTTCGTGGGGTGCTTTATGCGCATGCGCGGCCAGAAGTGCAGGTTCATGGCCTCGCTCAATATGGAGAACGAACCGCTGATAAGCGCCTGGCTGGCTACGATAGCCGCGCCTGTGGCCATCACTATGGCGAAGAGCAGCAGGCCGTCAGGCACGATGGCGTAGAACGGGTTTACGCCTGCGACGGCCCGTCCGCCGTCGGTCAGTATCCATGCTCCCTGCCCCAGATAGTTAAGTATCAGCATAGCCTTCACGAACAGCCAGCTTATCGTTATGTTACGTCGTCCGCAATGGCCGAGGTCGGAGTACAGTGCCTCGGCACCCGTAGTACACAGGAACACGGCGCCGAGAATGAAGAACCAGCTGGGCGACTCGACGAGCAAACGCACCGCATAATACGGGTTAAAAGCCTTAAGCACCTGCGGACAGGCCGTCAGCGCAGCCGCGCCAGCCACCCCGAGCAGCAGGAACCACAGCAGCATGAACGTGCCGAAGGTACGCCCTATATGCTCCGTTCCGAACCTTTGGACGAAGAAAATCACTGTTATTATCGCCAGCACCACGGGCATTACGGGTATGTCAGGGCTTATCCCCTCAAGTCCCTCGACAGCAGTCGTAACCGTAATGGCCGGTGTTATCACGCCGTCGGCCAGCAAGGTGCTCGCCCCGATGACCGCAATAACGTAAATCCACCTGCGCCTGTGCCGCCTGAGCAGGGCGTACAGGGCCAGTATGCCACCCTCGCCGTTGTTGTCGGCGCGCAGCGCTATGAGCACGTATTTTACCGTAGTCTGCAACGTAAGCGTCCATATTATGCACGACAGCGCGCCGAGTATATAGTCGGTGTCAAGCACTTCGCCCGTGCTTACGATGGCTTTCATCACGTAAAGGGGCGACGTTCCTATGTCGCCGAACACTATTCCGAGCGTCATCAGCAATCCCGCCAGCCCGGCCTTATTGGCCGTCGAGGCTGCGGCAGAATGTTTTAAGCCTGCCATAAAAACAATCTTTTTGTAATGTAAGTTGTCCTGTTTATCTTAAAAAACAGGTGCAAATATAGTCCAAATATTCTGAACGCACAAGAATTAACACCTTTTATACAACACGAAAAGACCGTGATTTTTGATACAGACGTAATCCGCTGATAATCAGCATGTCACCTTCGCCGTTACAAAAGGCCGTCTTTTGGCTTGCGAAAGGTGGTCTTTTACAGCGCGAAAGGCCGTCTTTTACACGGCGTTTTGCCGTCTTTTGCAAATCCGTTGATGCGCCGCGCCATGGCGGCAGGCGGCAAGTTTTGCGCCGGTGGGTGACCGGATGTGGTGCAAAATGTGTATTTTTGCGGCATGAAACGACTTTTCCCGCTCGTCATATTGCTGTCATTCTTGATGCTTTCGTGCGACAGGTACGCCAAGTACGACGCCATGTTCCGCCCCATTGACAGCCTCGCCAAGGAACGGCCCGACAGCGCCCTGCGCCTGCTTGAGGCCATGAAGCCGCGCATCGGGGACGCTCCCGGGCGCATAAAGGCGTATTACGGGCTGATGAGAACCAAGTATATGCTCAACGCCGGGGCACGTTTTACGTCGGACAGTGCCATCCGCGCCGTGGCCGGTTACTATGACAGACACGGCGACGACAACCAACGGATGTTCTCCAAGCTGTTGCTGGGATGCGTGAACCGCAGCATGGGCGACAACACGGAGGCCATGTTGAACCTCGAAGCGGCGGCAGCCAGCGCCGATACGACGGCTGACGACTGCCTGTACGCTGTGCTCGGACAGGTGTACGCCCATCTTTCGCAGGTTTATCTTGACGAATACATGCCGCGCAACGTCATCCGCGCCTCGCAGCTTTGTTACCGAAATTCCATGAAAGCAGGCGATACGCTCACGGCGTTGAGCGGCCTTGACCATATATCCAACGCCTACATCTTCATGGGACAGCCCGATTCCGCCCTCGCGGTAACCCTCCGTTCGTCGCGCCTTTTCCGCGAGAGCGGCTATGTTGAGGCTTCGGCCATATCGCAGGCGAAGCTCATCGAGATATATCTTGACCGCGGCGACACGGTCAACGCGGCTCGCTGCATGGCTGTGTTCGACCGCGACTCGCGCGTAATCGGCGTCGACGGTAACGCAAAACCCGACTATCAGGGCATTTATTACGTAAAAGCCATCTATTCGGTATGTACCAACCGCCTCGACTCCGCCGCCTACTGGCTGGATAAGATAAGGCAAATCAAACAGCCGACGCTTGCCATCCGCGAGGCTTTGGCATACGGCCTGTGGCAGATGTACGACAAGATGGGCGCAAAGGATTCCGCACTGAAATACGCAACGGTGAGCAGTGAGCTGTCAGACAGCCTGACAAAGGAGATTATGAAGAACACTTGCTCGGTGGTGCAGGCGCAGTATGAGCGCACAAACCTTCGCGGACAGGTGGCCGACAAGGCTCTTGAAGCCGAGCGGATGAAGACAACAGCCTTGGCCGTAGCCCTCGTTCTGCTTGTCGTCTTGTCGGTGTTTACATATATAATAAGGAAAAGGCGCGAGGAAATGCGCCGCCGCGAACTGCGCCACCGGCATGACATCGACGCCCTGACGCGTGCCCAGACCGACCTGCAACAGCTCCTTACGCTCACCGAAGAGGAGCGCGACGCCCTCGCAAAGGAGAAGCGCGAGGCCATAGAACGCCTGCAAAGCCTTGAGACTTTGCAGCGTCATGTCGACGAAGCGACCGTTGAAGAACGTCTCGCCAACGCCGACATAGCCCGGCGTTTCAGGCAGATGGCCCTCAATCCTACGGCAAAACCAACCGCCGAGGAGTGGCAGGCGTTGCGCTCGATGGTCAACTCTGAAGTCCCCGGTTTTTACTCTACGCTGAACAACGGGCACGTTTTGCGCCCCGACGAATACAACCTCTGCATGCTCCTCCGCCTGCATTTCAAGCCCTTGGAGATAAGCAACCTCACCGGCATTTCACAAAAGAACGTGTCCGCAATGCGTCGAAGGCTGTTGCAAAAGGTGCTCGGACGTGACGGCAAACCCGGCGAGTTTGACGACTTTATCACGGGGATTGTCAGGTGAGTGGTAAGTTCCCAGTCAAAGACACATTCATTGTAGGGACATAATTCATTATGTCCGAACGCCACGTAGGGGCGTATTTGCCAAGCATTGCCTATGAAATACGTTCTTTCAGAACGTGCGGACATAATGAATTATGTCCCTACAGAGGATGGCTACAACGCCCTGTTTATGGGCGTTGTAGAATATTGTAGAAAATGACGGGCGGCGTTTTGCAGTCCGTTTCATGGCGTTTCAATACCTTTGTCGGCGTAAACCAATATCCATACGACGATGAAGAAAACATTTGTTTCTTTCCTTTTGTTATTTGTTTGCCTTGCGGTGGCGGCGCAGACGGCGGCCGACGACTCGCTAAGGCTTGACAGCATAGTGCGCACCTTGCCCGAAGTGATGGTCAGCGGAGAACGTCCCGTGGTGAAAGTAAGGGGCGGCGCATTAGTGTATGACATCAACCGGCTGGCCGGAAGCGCAACAACCGACAACGCATACGACGCCCTGAAGGCCCTGCCCGGTGTGGTGGAGACGGACGGACAGCTGACACTTGGCGGTCAGGCAGTGACCGTTATCATGGACGGACAGGTGACAAACCTTAGTCAGGAACAGCTCGCGCAGGTGCTGAAAAGCGTTCCAAAGGACAGGGTCGGCGACGTAGAAGTGATGTATAACGCACCGGCGAAGTATCAGGTGCGCGGCGCCTGCATCAACATCAACTTCAGACACGAGACCGCTGAACGGCAAACGCTTACGGGAGAGGTGTTCGGTTTGTATGACCAAAGCCATCATGCGGCCTTCCAAGAGCGTGCAAGCGTTGTGTATATGGGCAGGAAACTGAGTGCCGACCTTATGTATTCGCACAGTCACGGCGACTCTTTCAACACGCGTGAGATAACCTCTCACCATGCGCTTGACGACGGAAGCCTGCACGACATACAGTCGTTTGAGCGCACGCTCGCCACCGGCCACAACCACAAGCTGCGCCTCTCGGCAGGCTACGGCTTCTCCGACAACCACCGTTTGAGCCTGACTTACTACGGCAACTACGCCACAACGGACAACCGCCAGCGCATAACAGGCACGATAACCGGCCGCAACGACCTCGACTCAAAGCCGTGGCTGCACGACGTTATGCTTGATTACAAGATGCCGTCAGGCACGAACATCGGCGCGGAATACACCTATTACAACAGTCCGCAGACGCAAAGGCTCAGCAGTGTGCTGACCGACCGCGAGTTGAACTACCTCGTAAACAACCGCCAAAGGCTTGACATCTGGCGCGTGTACGCCAGGCAGGAGCACACGCTTAAAGGCGGATGGGCACTTAACTATGGTGCGTCGTACATGCGGAGCACCGACAACAGCCGTCAGGAGTATGAGGAGTTGACGAGTGGACAAGTGACGAGCATACAAAGATACGAGCAGACAAGTCACAAGCAAACGAGTTATATGCCTATTACTTGCGCCTTGAATGAAAATGCAAATCCCCTTGTCGACTTGTCAACTCGTAACTCGTCAACTATAGACTTGTCAACTAAAAAAATAGAGAATACGGTCAACCTGTATGCTGGTTTCAATAAAAACTTCAACAATAAACTCATCATCGACGCATCGCTTGCCGCCGAATATTACAACAGTACGGCGTGGAACGAATGGAACTGGCTGCCCACGCTCAACGTGACTTACCTGCCGTCGGAGGGCCATGTGCTGCAACTTTCGGTCGGCAGCGACACGAGTTACCCCGAATATTGGGCCGTGCAGGACTTCATAACTTACAGCAACGGCGGTTATGACGAAATCGTAGGCAACCCGGCATTGAAGCCGTCGCACGAGTATTCGGCAAGTCTGACATACGTGCTGAAGAACAAATACGTCTTCAGAGGCTGGTTCTCGTACACCGACGACCTTTTCATGCAGACCCTCTACCAGCGTTCCGACGAGCTGACGGAGACCTTCCGCTGGGTGAACTTCGACTTCCAGCAGCAGGCAGGGCTTATGGCGGCGGTGCCGTTGAGGCTTGGCGGCTGGTACAGCGGCAACCTAACGGCAATGGGAGTGTGGCTAAGGCATAAGGACAGCGACTTCTACGACATTCCCTTCGACCGCTCCAGGCTGCTCGGCATCTTCACATTGAAAAACGAGTTCACCATATCAAAGAGTCCGGAAATAGTGCTTTCGCTTGACGGCCAGGTGCAGACAAAGGCTATACAGGGCAACTACGACCTGCCCGCGGCTGGCCGCGTTGACGCCGCCGTGCAGCTGAATTTCCTCAAAAACAAGCGCGCCACGCTGAAAGTGTATTGCAGCGACATATTTGAAACGTCACACATCGACCCTTACATCCGCTTCCGTGGGCAGGATTTCAGCATGAAAATGTCGAGCTTCCGCCACGTAGGAGTGACCTTCAGCTACGCTTTCGGCGGCTATAAGGAGACTGAACACAAGGAGGTTGACACCTCGCGGTTCATGAAATGACACGCGGTTATAGTGTGTTTTGTATCTCGTTGAAAATCAGTTGCTTACCAACGGCTTTCCAAAAGGCCACCTTTTGCAGGGCAAAAGGTGGCCTTTTAGCGTGCAAAAGACGGTCTTTTGCAATGCGATTGACGGCCTTTTGCAAACGCGGTGGCAAAACATTAAAAAGCATTTCCTTTGGTTTTATTTTGTATTAAGTGTATTTTGTACTATCTTTGTGCCCTGTAAACTAAAACCTTAAACTGATAAACACGATGAACAATGTAAAGTTTTTGCCGGCAATGGCATTGTGCCTGTTCGTTTCCACGGCCAAGGCGCAGATGCCGGTAGTGCAGACCAAGTACACTGCCGACCCCGCACCGATGGTTTACAACGATACGGTTTACTTGTACACGACACATGACGAGGACGATGCCGACGGCTTCAAGATGCTCGACTGGCTGCTGTACACGTCAACGGACATGGTGAACTGGACCGACCACGGCGTAGTGGCGTCGCTCAAGGACTTCGCCTGGCGCAAGCGCGATAACGGTGCCTGGGCGGAGCATGTAGTCGAACGCGACGGCAAGTTCTACATGTACTGTCCGCTTCACGGCAACGGCATCGGCGTGCTCGTGGCCGACTCGCCTTACGGCCCGTTCAAAGACCCGTTGGGAAAACCGCTCGTATGGCAGCAGGAACACTGGGAAGACATTGACCCCTCGGTATTCATCGACGACGACGGGCAGGCGTACATGTACTGGGGCAACCCCAACCTGTATTACGTCAGGCTGAACAAGGACATGGTGTCGTATTCGGGCGGCATAGTGAAGGTCGGCAAGCTGGAGCATTACCAGGAAGGCCCGTGGTTCTATAAGCACGGCGGACGTTATTACCTTGCGTTCGCCTCGACGTGCTGTCCCGAAGGTATCGGTTATGCGATGAGCGACAGTCCTACCGGCCCCTGGCAGGTAAAGGGGCACATAATGAAGCCAACCGACCGCTCGCGCGGCAACCATCCCGGCATCATTGAATACAAGGGCAAGAGCTATGTGTTCGGACTTAACTATGACCTGCTGCGCCTTGAGACGCCCGAACACCACGAGCGGCGCTCCGTATCGGTGGCAGAGATGCGCTATAACCCCGACGGCACAATACAGGAGGTGCCTTACTGGAAGGACACCAGGCTGGAGCAGATAGAGCCGTTCTGTCCTTACCGCCGCGTAGAGGCTGAAACTATGGCGTGGGGATACGGCCTGAAGACGGCCCGGCGCAGCGACGGGGCGATATATGTGACAAGCATCGACGATGCTGACACTCTCGTGGTGAAGGGCGTTGACTTCGGACAGGGAGCGCGGCTGTTCACCGCGTCGGTGGCATCAGCCGCAGGCGGTTGCGCCATCGAGGTGCGTCTCGACAGCTCCGTGGGACGTCTCGTAGGGACGCTGAATGTCGGCGGAACCGGCGGAAATGACGTGTACCGGCAGTTCTCATGCCCGATAGACGGGGCTGAAGGCGTGCACGACCTTGTGTTTTGCTTCAAGGGCAACGGCAGGAAAGACCTGATGAACTGGGATTATTGGACGTTTGTAAAATAAAAAGGCATGTTTATGAGAAACAGATTGGTATTGTTGTCCCTGCTCGCAGCTTCAATTCAGGCAGTGGGGCAGAACCCGATTGTGCAGACAATGTATACAGCCGACCCTGCGCCGATGGTGTACGGAGGTCGTGTTTACCTGTACACGAGCCACGACGAGGACGCTTCGACGTGGTTTACGATGAACGACTGGAAACTGTATTCAACCGAAGACATGGTCAATTGGACTGACCATGGGGCTGTGCTTTCCTACAAGACGTTCGCCTGGGCGAAAGGAGACGCCTGGGCGATGCAGTGCATCGAGCGCGGCGGAAAGTTCTATGCTTACGTCCCTGTGACGATGAAAGGCGGCGGCGGAGCCATCGGCGTGGCCGTGGCCGACAGTCCTTACGGGCCTTTCTACGACCCGCTGGGCAAGCCGTTGGTATCGAGCGGCAAGGGCGACATCGACCCTACGGTGATGATTGATGACGACGGGCAGGCCTATTTGTACTGGGGCAACCCCTTCTGTTATTACGTAAAGCTGAACGAAGACATGATTTCGTATTCGGAAGAAATCGTCAAGGTGCCGATGACCGTTGAGGCTTTCGGCAAGCGTGAGGGCAATGTGCCCGAGCGTCCGACGCTCTATGAGGAGGCTCCTTGGCTCTACAAGCGTGGCGACTGGTACTATCTGTTGTGGGCGGGAGGCCCTATACCTGAGCATCTTGGCTACTCGATGGGCAAGAGCGCGGCAGGCCCTTGGACGTATGCCGGCACGCTGATGCCGACCGAGGGGCGCAGCTTTACCAACCATCCGGGCATAGTTGACTATAAAGGCTCTACGTATCTGTTCTATCACAACGGCGCACTGCCAGGCGGTTCGGGCTTTACGCGCTCGGTATGCGTAGACAAGGTGGAGTTCAACAGCGACGGCACCATCAAGCAGATGAAGATGGACGAAGGCATACGCGACGGACTCATGCCGCTTAATCCGTACCGCAAGACCGAGGCGGAGACCATGGCTTTTTCTGAAGGTATGAAGGCAAGGCAGAACAAGGAGGTTGGAGTGTTCGTCAACGCTATGCGTGACGGTGCTTACATCAAGGTCAAGGGCGTTGACTTCGGCAAGGAAGGCGCGTCGCGCGTCACCGCCCGTGTAGGCACAACACACAACGGCGGAGTTACGCTGGAGGTGCGTGCCGACAGTCTGCAGGGCCGTTTGCTGGCTACGGTCAATGTCCCGATGACCGGAGGCGACGACCGCTGGGCACTGGTTACGGCAGATGTTGCCGGGGCTGCTGGCATACACGACCTGTATTTCGTGTGCCGTGGAGACAAGCCCGGGCGGTTGATGTATTTCGACTACTGGATGTTCGGCAAATAGGAAGAGCAACGCATGAATTGCAATATGCCGTCTTTTAGCTTGCAAAAGGTGGCATATTGCATTGTAAAAGGCCGTCTTTTGCATTGTAAAAGACGGCCTTTTACAATGCGTTGAGTGTCAGTTTGTTACGCCGCCGGTTGCCGTATGCCTTTTTCTTTGCCATGCCCCTCGCCGCCACTGCGTATGCCGTGCGGCGTTTCGGATATGAAAATAAAAGTTTGTTTAACATGCTTTTATTTTGCATTTCTCTCGATTTGCACTATCTTTGCACGCAAAATAATGCGGAGAGGCCGCATTTTGCAGCAAGTGTTCATGCGCTTGTGTATTTTTATTAAGGTAAACATATCAATCAATGGCACAGGAAGATGTTTTTAAGAAAATCGTGTCCCACTGCAAGGAGTACGGTTTCGTATTCCCCAGCAGCGACATTTACGACGGTCTCGCGGCCGTTTACGACTATGGACAGAACGGCGTAGAGCTGAAAAACAATATCAAGGAATACTGGTGGAAGAGCATGGTGCTGCTGCACGAGAACATCGTCGGCATTGACTCCGCCATCTTCATGCACCCTACAATATGGAAGGCCAGCGGCCACGTTGACGCATTCAACGACCCTCTTATAGACAACCGCGACTCGAAGAAGCGTTACCGCGCGGACGTACTAATCGAAGACCAGATAGCGAAATACGAGGAGAAGATAACGAAAGAGGTGGAGAAGGCGCGCAAGAAATTCGGCGACGCATTCGACGAGGCTAAGTTCCGCGAGACCAATCCCCGTGTGATGGAGCACCAGCAGAAGCGTGACGCCCTGCACGAGCGTTACACCAAGGCCATGCAGGGACCCGACCTGGCCGAGCTGAAGCAGATAATTGTTGACGAAGGCATCGTTGACCCCATCAGCGGAACTAAGAACTGGACAGACGTTCGTCAGTTCAACCTGATGTTCTCTACGGAAATGGGTTCGGCTGCCGACGCCACAAACAAGATTTATCTGCGCCCGGAGACGGCGCAGGGCATCTTCGTGAACTACCTCAACGTGCAGAAGACAGGCCGCATGAAGATTCCTTTCGGCATCGCACAGATAGGAAAGGCGTTCAGAAACGAGATTGTTGCGCGCCAGTTTATCTTCCGTATGCGCGAGTTCGAGCAGATGGAGATGCAGTTCTTCGTGAAGCCCGGCACTGAGATTGAGTGGTTCAACAAGTGGAAGGAGCTGCGTATGAAGTGGCACCAGGCGCTCGGCTTCGGTGCGGAAAACTACCGCTTCCACGACCACGAGAAGCTTGCGCACTACGCAAACGCCGCCACCGACATCGAGTTCCGCATGCCGTTCGGCTTCAAGGAGGTTGAAGGCATACACAGCCGAACCGACTTCGACCTGTCGCAACATGAGAAGTTCTCGGGCAAGTCGATAAAATACTTCGACCCGCAGACCAACGAAAGCTACACTCCTTATGACATAGAGACATCCATCGGCGTTGACCGTATGTTCCTTTCTGTCATGTGCCACTCTTACTGCGAGGAGAAGTTGGAGAACGGCGAGACACGTGTTGTGCTCAAGTTGCCGGCCGCCCTCGCTCCTGTAAAGCTCTGCGTGATGCCTCTTCTGAAGAAAGACGGCCTGCCGGAGAAGGCGCGTGAAATAATCAACGGCCTGAAGTTCCACTTCAACTGCCAGTATGACGAGAAGGATTCTATCGGCAAACGCTACCGCCGTCAGGACGCAATCGGCACTCCTTACTGTGTGACGGTAGACCACGACACGCTTGAGAACAATACCGTTACCCTGCGTTTCCGCGACACAATGGAGCAGGAGCGTGTCAACATTGCCGACCTTTGCGGCATAATAGAGGATAAGGTAAGCATCACGAGCTTGCTTAAAAAACTGCAATAAATGAAGAAATCCAATTTGATATTCGCCGTTTTCGCGTTTGTGCTGATGTCGGTTTTCGCGTCATGCAGCGAGGAAGACAACACTGTTGAGGAGTTTCCTGACTGGAGAAACCGCAACGAAGCTTACTTCTCGGACATCTGGAACACTGCGAAACTCAACTCCGACGGTTCTTGGAAGACGATTCTCAGCTATGCGCTTGAGGACACCATCCCGACAACTTCTGACGACTACATTGCCGTTAAGGTGCTGAGGGAAGGCACGGGCAGTGGTTGTCCGATGTTCACAGACTCTGTAAAGGTGAACTACCGCGGACGGCTTATCCCCTCGACATCGTACCCTGAAGGCTACGTATTCGACCAGACGTATAGCGGCGAGTACAATCCGGCTACGGCATATCCGTCAACCATGTATGTCGGAGGTTTTGTTGACGGCTTCGCTACGGCGTTGCAGCACATGCACATAGGCGACTATTGGCGCGTGTATATCCCTTACACGCTGGGTTACGGCTCGTCGGATTCTGATGTAATTCCGGCTTACAGCACGCTGATATTCGACGTGGAGCTTGTCGCTTACTACCGTGCGGGAGTGGATGTTCCCGAATCACGGGCAGTTGAAGGCGAGTGGATAACCGAATGACACATATATAATATGATGCGTAAGGCACGTAACGGCACTGCTGTTACGTGCCTTTTTTGTCGTATGCGGCGTGCGGCGTACATGCCGGTGGCGTTTTGTTACAGCCGTAAGTGTAAAAAAATGCTTGTCGGCCGCTTATTTTGACTTAGGTCAAAAATACCCCGTTTCCGTGCAGAAAACGGTTATTTTTCTTTGCTGTGTGCGCAAACAGTCGTATCTTTGCATCGTCAAAACAAAACAATAGGTGTTAGTTTGTTAGGTATTAAGTTATAAAGAAAGGTAAAGATTGTAATAAGTAAGGATGACAGAGATGCCGTGAGGCATCAGTAAAAGTTTTCAAAGGTATTAGGTAAGAAGATTGATTTAGGTAACAAGATGTACAACCCTGTTTGCTGTATATCACAGCAACAGGTTTCGGGGGTGAGAGAAAGCAATAAAAGACACGGCCTCCGATTTCATAAAAGAAAAGGTTTCATGGTTAATGTTGATAAGAAAGGTGGGAGCTTTGTTTAAGAGTTTCCGCCATTTTTATTGCCGTCCGCCAACTACCTGATAGCCAGGCAGTTGGCGGACGGTTGTTTTTGGGCTTGCAAAAGGCCGTGTTTTGGCTTGCAAAAGGCCACCTTTCAGCGTGCAAAACATGGCTTTTTGCAACGTGAAAGGTGGCCTTTTGCAGCGGCGTATGCCGACGGCCTTTCTGTAATGTGCCGTTTCCTGTTTGTCAACCGTGTAATTATCGGAGATTAGTTTTTATCGTTTGGCTTGTTGCAAATTGCTTGAAAAGTAGTAATTTTGCACCATGTTTTCAAGCAGTAAGGATAATGCGCTGCTGGCGATGATACGCAGCGGACAGGAGATGAGCGGCAGCCAAAAGCTCAATCTGATAGTGCAGCTCAGCGTTCCGTCCATCCTCGCCCAGCTTACTACAATCATGATGTTTTACATCGATGCGTCGATGGTTGGTTCGCTTGGTGCCAAGGCGTCGGCGTCAATCGGCATCGTGGAGTCTACAACGTGGCTTTTCGGAGGGCTTACGTCGGCCGCCGCGCTTGGTTTTTCGGTGCAGGTGGCCCATTTTATCGGGGCCAACGACTTTGCGAAGGCGCGCCAGGTGTTCCGTCAGGGATTGATGGCCACGGTGCTGTTCACGCTCATCCTCACATCCATTTGTGTCGCCATAGCCGGGCCTTTGCCCCGTTGGCTTGGGGGAGGGGAGGATATCTGCGGCGACGCCACGGCCTATTTCACCATATATTGCCTCGCTTTGCCGGTGTATCAGCTGGGCATCTTGTCGTCAAGCATGTTGAAATGCTCGGGCAATATGCGCATTCCAAGCTTCATGAGCATACTGATGTGCCTGCTTGACGTTGTTTTCAACTTCTTTCTTATCTACGAGACGCGTCCTGCCACGGTGCTTGGCGTTGATGTTACAATACCGGGCGCAGGCATGGGAGTGCCCGGCGCGGCGCTCGGCACGGCCTTGGCGTATGCCGTGACGGGCGTGATGCTTATCTGGTTTGCTACGGTAAGGTCGCCCGAACTGTCGTTGAAGAATGAGAAATGGTCGTTTGCGCCTATGTGGAATTACCTGCGCAACGCGGCCAAGGTGAGCCTCCCGATGGGCGCACAGTACATGATGATGAGCGGAGCGCAAATAGTAAGCACCATGATTGTCGCCCCGCTGGGCAACATCGCCATAGCCGCCAATACGCTGGCAATCACCGCCGAGAGCTTGTGCTACATGCCCGGATACGGCATCGGCGACGCAGCCACTACGCTGGTAGGCCAAAGTATCGGCGCCGGCCGCAGCCGCCTGGCGCGCAGCTTCGCCTACCGCACGGTTTTCTTGGGCATGGGTGTCATGGCGTTCATGGGCATGGTGATGTACATATTTGCGCCGGAGATGATAGGCGTGATGACCCCTGATGCCGATGTACGCCTGCTCGGCTCGCAGTCTTTGCGCATAGAGGCGTTCGCAGAACCCATGTTCGCCGCCGCCATAGTCACTTACAGCGTGTGCCTCGGGGCGGGAGATACACTCATACCTGCCACCATGAACCTTGCTACAATGTGGCTTGTGCGCCTTACGCTTGCCGCCCATCTCGCCCCAACATACGGCCTGCGCGGTGTCTGGATGGCGATGGCTATCGAGCTTACGCTGCGCGGAACGGTCTTTCTTATCCGCCTTTTCAGCGGCAAGTGGCTGAAAAAGGGGTTTAAATAATGGATTGGTTAAGGATTTATTTAGTTAAGTTGTAAAGGCAAAGGCTTTTTTATTGATGGTTGGAGGGCTGCTTCAACAATGCCTTTCCACCAGCGGATACGGCCAGTAAGACCATTACCACCAGGCAGAAATACGGCAATATGCCGGTGCCGAAGCAGTGGACAATGCCGCCGAACAGGGTCGGCATAGTGATTGAACCTAATGAGGCGGCGGCCATCTGCACGCCTATGAGTGTCTGCGAGTGCGCTTTTCCTACCAGTTCCGGTGCCCTATGAATCATGCAGGGGAATACAGGGCCGCACCCGATGCCTGTCAATACAACCATGGAATATGAGAACAACGCGTCTCCGAAGGGTAGAGCCAAGGCGAGCAAGCCCGCCGAAGCCGTAGCCATTCCATACAAGATGAGTTGTCCGTCGGTGTACTTCTTTGACAGAACACCGGCCAGTATGCGCCCAACGGTTATCCCGACGAAAAACATCATGCCGCATTTGGTTGCGGTGACAATGCCTATTCCCTTCGCGTCAATCATGAAAGAGACCGTCCACAGACCGAGCGATGTCTCTATGGCGCAGTACAGAAAGAAGGCCAGCACAGCACCTCTTACGCCCGGAGACAGCAGCAGTTTGTATGAATTTTCCCCTCGTTCGTCAGATTCTTCATTGTTGCTTACGTTCTTGTTCCTCCTCCAAAGCGATATGGAAAGCAGCAGTATGGCGGTCAACACGAGCTGAACCGTTGCCACTGTGCTATAACCCTGCGTCCATATTCCGCCTTGTTTGATGACATGCCCCATCAAGAAAGGCCCTATCACTGTACCAATTCCCCAGAAACAATGCAGGAAGCTCATGTGCATTGGCTTGTAATTTGCGGCCACGTAGTTATTAAGTGCGGCATCGATACTGCCTCCTCCGAGTCCGTAGGGTAACGCCAAGCAGCACAGCATGGCGAAGTTTGTGGAGAGGGAGAAGCCGTACATGGTGACGGCTGTCAGTGCGGTGGAGAGCAATACGAGCTTAGCGGTGCCTAACCGGTTGATTAGCCACCCACTAAGCGCGCTCGAAATGATGGTGCCTGTGTATATAAGCATGGTCAGGAAACCGGCGTAACTTTCCGGCACACCAAGCGTTTCGTGCATTGAAGGCCATGCCGAGCCGAGCATGGAGTCGGGCAGGCCGAGTGAGATAAAAGCAATGTAGATGACGAACAGCAGCATTGTCAGAGAATGTCTTGCATTGAACGGACTGCCTTGTCGAAGCCTTTTATAAGTTCGTCCATTACTTCGGCCACGGGTTTGACGCTCTTTATGGCCGATGCTACTTGCCCTATTTCAAGCTCTCCGCCGTCGATGTCGCCCTCGAAGATGCCGCGCTTCGATGCCGCCTGCCCTAAGATGGCACGCAGTTCGTCGGCAGACGCTCCACCGTCTTCGGCCTCTTTCACTTTATTATATAGTGAGTTCTTGATTAACCGGGTAGGAGCGAGCTTTTTAAGGCACAGCATCGTGTCGCCCTCTTCCGTCGAAACGCAACGTTGTTTGAACGCGTCGGCGGCCGAACTCTCCTCCGTCAGGGCGAAGAGAGTGCCTATTTGCACGCCTTCCGCACCAAGAACCATCGAGGCGAGCATGGCTTCGCCCGACGCTATTCCGCCTGCGGCGATGAGCGGCAGGCCCGTGGCGCGGCGCACTTGGGGGATTAGCGTCATCGTGGTAGTCTCCTCACGGCCGTTGTGTCCGCCGGCCTCAAAGCCCTCGGCCACCACCGCGTCAACCCCGGCTTCCTCGCATTTGCATGCGAACTTGCTGCTCGACACCACGTGGGCTACGGTAATGCCGGCCTCGTGGAGCATCGGGGTGAACTTCTTTGGGCTGCCAGCCGAGGTGAAAACGATTTTCACGCCGCTGTCGATGATGAGCTTCATCAGGCGGTCTATTTCCGGATACATCAGCGGAACGTTCACACCCCAGGGCTTGTCGGTGGCCTTTTTCATCTTGGCGATGTGCTCTTCAAGCGTCTCCGGGTGCATCGAGCCTGCCCCGAGCAGGCCAAGTCCGCCTGCGTTGCTTACCGCAGAGGCCAGTCTCCAGCCGCTGCACCACACCATTCCGCCCTGTATTACAGGGTAGTCTATGCCGAAAAGTTCGGTTATTCTGTTCTTTTTCATAGCTGTTGTCTGTGTTTTTGATAAATGATTACTGGGCAAAGATAGTGCAAAACGTGTTGACTTCAAAATAAAACAAAGCAAAACTTATACGCCAAAAGTAACCTGTTGATAATCAATATGTTATGAGCGCCGTTCCAAAAGGTGCCCTTTTAGACGGTGAAAGGCCACCTTTTGCGATGCAAAAGACGGCCTTTCGGAAAACGTGTGATGATTTCTTGTCTGTGTGTCGGCCGTCAGGCGGTCTCGCCTTTGTGGTAAGGCAGGATGAAAACGAGCACTACCGCCCCGGCAATCAGCAGTATTGTCTGCCCCGTTATGTCCTTCATCGCCACGATGGCAGCCTGCACCGTCACCCTGCCTTTCAGCGAGGTGGAGGCCAACTGCTCGGCCTCAAGCGTGCCCTTGCCGCCTGCCTGTCCGGCAAGTTTGGTCAGGGTGAATGTCCGTGCGGCAGCGTCGTTCTCGCCGTCAACGGCCTGCGCCAGCCGTGTTACGTAATGCTGGCGCCGTTCTGTCAGCCAGTTGGAGTAGATTGAAGAGCCTACGACGGGCGCGATGGCGTTGCGCATCCATATCATCAGGAACACAAACGTTGCCAGATAGCGTGAAGGCAGGCTCTTCATGCCGAACGCCGCCACGAGCGAATACAGCACAAGCAAGCCCGTGAAGTTGAGTATCGTCGGCAAAGTCATGTTCTCAAGCAGCCCCACCGTGCTGTACTGGAAATACATGTACACGTCGGCCGACGCCATGATGAGCAGTGCCGTGGCGAAGATTGTGCGAAAACGAGCCTTGCGAAGCACCATCAGCAGCGACAGGACGAGTCCTGACAGACAGCCGACGATGGCCCAGCGGCTGATGAACGCGCCCTGCATGTTGTTTATCGGGGTGGCGATTTTGGCGAAGGCGGTGACGAACGAGTTGGCCGAATTGAACGTCATAGCCAGCATGAACAGCAGCATCGACATCCATACGTTGCGGAATGTAAACACCTCCAACGGCAGGTAATAATGCTCCCTGTGGCGGAAGGCCATGTATATGAACGCTCCGGCGGATATAAGGAACACGGCCGTGGCGGCGCGGATGTACATCGAGTCGAACCAGTCGAGCACGTTGCCGTACACCAATACGTAAGCCATTGAGCACAGCGCGGCGGCCATCAGCAGCATGTCGGGCACCATAGTCCACTCTATTTTCCATTTCTCCTTTTTCTCCTCGTCGGCCATCGTGAATATTACAAGCAGCGAGGCAACGAGCAACATGCCTATGACGGCGTAGTAAGCGTCCTGCCAGCTGTACTCGTATGCAAACCATGCGGTGAGCAAGTTGCTCGACTGCGAGATGATGAGGATGTAGAAATACAGCACCGGCATCAGGAAGGTGCGCTTCCGTTCCAGTCCATATTGTATGTCGGCAGGCGGTTCGGTCTTCATTGTGAACATCGCCAGCGTGTCCATTCCCGTCAGGTAAGGGGCTATTGTGAACGTGCAGTTGAGCATGACGACGATGCGCACGAAGCCCGTAAGCAAACAGGCGGCCAGCAATACGGGCACCGACGTTGTGACGGCGCACACGTAGTTGAGCGGTATCAGCAGCAGGAAGCACACGAGATAGGTCTGTTTTGGCCTGCGTGCTTGCAGGAAGCGCACCATGAACGGCGGAAACAGGCACATCCCAATGCTTGTGAAGAAGCTGGCAAGCTGTATGTCCTCCGTCCTCACTGCAAGTCCGCCTGACATCTCGGCGACGTTGCAGAGGTAGGCTCCGCCCGAGAATGTGGGCGGAATGAACATCAACAGCAACACCAGTATGCCGACAGGCCGCGGCACGGACGGGCGGAACGGGTAGTTGTTTCTTTTCTTTTCTATGCTCAATCGTCTTTTACATCCACCTTGATTTCACACATCATGCCTGCCGCCAAATGGCTGTTGTCAGTGGCGGAAAGGCTGCTGTTGAAGTCTATCCGGACAGGAACGCGCTGCTGTATCTTGACGAAATTACCTGCCGAATTGTCCGTTGGAACCATCGAATACTTAGAACCCGTGGCCTGACTGATGGCCGTCACCGTGCCCGTAAACCGCTTTCCGGGCATGGCATCGACGGTTATCTGCACGCTCTGTCCCGGTCTGATGCGTGCCATCTGGGTCTCTTTGAAGTTGGCCACAACCCACTTCCTGCCGCTCGGAATGAGCGTTGTTATGGTCTGTCCGGGGCTAACCAGCTGGCCTTGTTCTATCGTCCTGCGTCCTAAGTAGCCGTCGGCCGGGGCGGTGATTACGGTGTACGACAGGTTAAGCCGCGCCATGTCAACCGCCGCTTCGGCGCGTAGTATGGCGGCGTCGGCGTTCTCCTGACGCTGACTTACCTCACTTACGGTTGACTGCGCGGCCTCCCTCTGCCTCCTTAATGCGCTCACACGGGCTTTCGCCATGTCCAATTCGGTCTTGTATTGCTCGACGATTACCGGCGTGGACGCCTTCTTCTCCAACAGCGCGCTGTACCTGTGATAGTCGCGTTCCAGCTTTTCCACACGGAGTTCGGCCTCCTCTATCGACGCGTCTAATACCGTGGCGCTGCTCGAAGCGGTGTTAACGCTGTTGCCAACTACCTTCCTTCCGCTGCGAGCGTCCATCAGTTGCGCCTCCGCCTGCTTCAATGCGATGGCGTATTCGCGGTCGTCGATTACGAGAAGGGTGTCCCCCTTGTGTACAAACTGGTGCTCGGTGAAGCGTATCTCTTTGATATATCCTGCCACCTTGACGTTCACTGGCGAGATGTATTGCTCCACCTGGGCGTCGTCAGTGCGCTCAACGCCGTTGTCGGTGAACATCGTTACTATGACGGTAGCTCCTGCGGCGAGCAGCAATATGGCTGCCGCCTTGCCCAAAGTCTTCTTTTCCATGATGCTGTTCGGTTGTTAGTTGTTCTTTGTTATTTGGTCAACAAGCCCAAGTTGCCCGACAGTCTGAGCAGCTCAAGCTCTGCAATGTTGTACTGATAATGCGCCTGCACGCATGCGGCTTGTGCCGTCCGCAGCTGCATTTCGTCCTGAAGCAGGTCGCTCATCGAGGCCACTCCCTCCTTGTATTGCTCTTCCGTAACGTCATATACGGCCTCGGCCTGACGGTAACTGCCGGTCTGCGTGCGGAACACCTGCATGTTGTGGTTCAGCTGGAGCATGGCGTTGTCATAGCTTTCACTGACCTGCTGGCGTTTCAGCTCAATGTTGTTGGCGGCCTGACGGGCGTCGTGCTTGTACTGCCTTACCTGCAATTTCCTTGCGTTGGCTTCGAAGATGGGTATCTTTACGGTAAGACCGATGAAGCAGTTGCCGAACCAATTGTCAGTGGCCGACTTGCCGTTGAAGAAGCGGTGGAACTTTTCCTGATAGCCTACGCCGCCTGCATAGCCTGTAAGTGATATGCTCGGAATGTATTCGGCGCGTGTAACCTTTATGCGTTTCTCGGCCAGTTCCTTCTGCTTCTCGGCCAAACGCAGCTCCGGCAGGCCGTCGCTTACGCCGAAGGTCTGCACCGGCGTGATGTCGCCGGGCATGCGTTCAACGTCCAACGGATAGTCAGCGCCGACGTTCATGAGAAACCTCAGCAGGTTGAGCTGCTGTTTGTAAAGGGTCTGATACTGGCCGCGCTGCGCCTCAAGGTTCTGCATGTTTATGCGCACACGGCTCAAGTCTACCTCCATTACAACGCCTTGGCGGTAGAGCGCGTCGGTTATTTCGCACAGTTCTTCCATGCGTTTGATGTTCTTTTCCAGCAGTTTCTGCTGTTCGAGCGAGGCTTGCGCTAAGCAGTAAGTGCGGCTGATGTTCATCGTAAGGTCCTCGACGGCCTTCTCATACGTCAGCCGGCTTATGCCCTCAACGGTCTTCGCAGCGTCAATCGTGGCGAAAACGGTCTGGTTGAAGAGCGGCATCGAGAGCTGAATGCCTGCGTTGGCGTTGTACTGTGTGCTCCTGATTGTCTGCCAAGTCAGGTCTTCGGGAAAGTCGCTTCCGAGCAAAGTGCCGGTCGTAACGTTGACGGGACTCTTCAGATAGTCGGTCAACTGGAACGTGCCTATTACCGTCGGCAGCAGCCGCGAGCGGCTTTGCGACAGCGTGGTGCGGCCCTTCTGCATGCCTATCCGGGCGTTGTCGAGGGTGAGGTTGTTGGCTATTCCCACGGCGACACACTCCTTCAGCGACACCGTTTAGCCTGCAACAGGGGCGCCTAAGGCCACGCAACAGATGATGTAAATGTATAAACGCTTCATTGTGCAATTTCCTTTTTCGTTGTTATTCAATTGCAAAGGTATGGCGTTTACATATTACCGTTGCATACAATTTTAGCCGAAGACTGTGCAATTTCCCAACTGCCTCATGATTTTTTACCGCTGCAATGCGCTTAAATGCTTTTTATTTGCTTACTTTGCAGCGGAGGATTATGCAATAGACAAAATCATGTTACATTACAACAAGGCTTTGGACATTGACGAACTGATGGCCAACCACACCACGGTATCGGTTCACAAGTACGGCTTTTTCTTATGTAGGACGGGCCGGGCGAAGGTTCTTCTCGGGTCGGAAACATACGAAATATCGCGCAACCATTTGTGCATATACACCCCGAACACGTTTCTCCACATAATAGAAAGGAGTGCGGAGCTTGACGGAATACTTGAAGAAGACGACGTTGACGCTTACTATCCGGTGGTGAGCATGATTGACATACGCCGCCGTCTAACCATCCGCAGCAGGCCGTGCGTTGTGGTTTCAGAGCGTCAGGCCGATGAGATAATGTCGCTTATGGGTGTTATCGGCACTGCAAAAGAGCTTGACAGCGGCGGCAATGACGGCATGGATGGCTGCGATATGCAGCCCAAGCAGCCGGACACCGAGGGCGTAAGGCAGTCAATCCGCGGAGCTTACCTGCGCCATCTGTACTACGCCCTGTGCCTGAAAGTGCTCGACGCATACTTCAGCAACACGCCGGTCAGCGCCGTGCCGCAGGGCAGGGATGACGCCGTGCTCAACCGTTTTGTCGTCTCCCTGTACGAAAACTGCCGCCGCCGTCGCACCGTTCAGCATTACGCCGACGAGCAACACCTGTCGCCTTATTACTTTTCGTCGATAATAAAGGAGAGGAGCGGGCGCAGCGCACTGCAATGGATAGCGGGCGTAACGATGACGTTCATCCGCCAATACCTCAAGTGTACTGACATAAGCATCAAGGAGATAGCCGACAGCATGGACTTTCCCGACCAGTCAACGTTCAGCCGTTACTTCAAGCGGCATGAGGGATGCACGCCCTCGGAGTATCGCGCGAGGCTATTAGAAACCGGCGGATGACGATTGAATAATTGTGTTCAGGAAAATGAAAACGCCCTTGTGAAAATGTGATTGCTAACAGCTTGAAAATCAATACGTTACAAACCGCGTTACAAAAGGTCGTCTTTTGGCTTCCAAAAGACGGTCTTTTACACGCTAAAAGGCCACCTTTTGCACGGCAAAAGGTGGCCTTTTGTGGTTCATCTGACATTCAGTGTAATGTCTTTAGTTTCAATTGTAGTACATAATAGCTTTCAAGTGAGGCACTCGGTAATTGTCATTCCGCGCCCCGACGCGGAATCCAGTAAACACAAAGAAAGCGCAAAATGGTGCTAATTGTACGTGCTGGATTCCGCGTCGGGGCGCGGAATGACAATTACCGAGTGCCTCATTTGAATGTAGATTAAAAGAAGGTTGTGATACAATATCATCACGTAAAATCTCAGATGCCTCCTTTTGTAAATCGGCAGGTGTGCTACGTCAGTCTGTCAGGACAACGGTCACTCCGCGTGCGGCCTGCGCTCCCATGACAAGAGCCTGCGCGATGTCGGCCGTTTTGGACGGGCCGGAGATGAAACAGCCATACCCGTAACCGGTCATCTGTATGCGGCTGTACGCCTGATGCATGTTGCTCACTATGTTCTTGCGGCTCAGCAGTATTACCAGATACTCCGATATGAAGCACACGGCGCGCTCCTTCATCGTCTGCGGAACCCAGATGCAGCCGTTTTCGGCCACTCCGACATAGCCCTGCACAATGCCTACGTCGGTGCCGTTAAGCTCCTGCGCCGAGGCCACCGTGTCGGGATTGCGCTGCGCAATGGTAATTCCCGACACGTTGCTGGCGAAGACCTTGGCCTCCGGGTAAGCCTCTTTTATCAGTTTGTTTATGTCGCCGCCGGCCTGAAGCTCCACCACATTGCCGCCAACGGACTTGCTCATGCTTGTGAACTGGCTCACAGGGTCGGCGTATTCAACGCCTTTCAGCGCGTCAAAGTCGGGCATGGCGTACTCCTCTTTTACGCTCATGTTGCGCTTGTATCTTGACAGTATGTCTTCTTTCGTGCTCATAATTCTTATAGTTCTTTTGCCATTTCATGGAACGGACGCTTCTGGAACTGCGGCATCTCGTGGCCGTAGCCCCAGCCGTTAAGCTTGTTGTACATAAGCGCGCGCGGCACATAGTTGGCCAGCGGGGCGAACTTCAGCGCCGTGTTGTACAGCTTCGGATGGTTGAACAGGTACTTCATGCCCACCGACATTGCCTTTTTCATCGGGTCGGCCTTGCCTATCGCGTCAAGCCCTTGCCGCCAACGGTATATCTGTTCTGACAGGTTTACCTCTACGGGACACACGTTGTCGCACGAGCAGCACAGCGTACATGCGCTCACGTTGTCGGCATAGCGCGCCTTGTCTTTCAGCATTCCGAGGTTTATCCCGATAGGACCGGGTATGAAGTAGGTGTACGAGTAGCCTCCGCTCCGCCGGTAAACGGGGCATGTGTTCATGCACGAGCCGCAGCGGATGCACTTCAGCGTCTCCCAGTGTGACGGGTCGGCGATGATGTCGGTACGGCCGTTGTCAACGAGGACGATGTGCATCTCCGCTCCCGGACGAGCCTTGCGGAAGTGCGACGTGAACGAAGTCGTTGGCTGACCCGTGGCCGCACGGCACAGCAGACGCTGGAAAACGGCTAATGAGCGGTAGTCGGGTATCACCTTCTCTATGCCCATCGCCACGATGTGAAGCCGCGGCATGGAGGTTGACATGTCGGCGTTTCCCTCGTTCGTACATACCACAACGTCGCCCGTTTCGGCAACTCCGAAGTTGGCGCCGGTCATTCCCGCGTCGGCCGTCATGAACTCGTTGCGCAGGCTTAGGCGTGCCTGATAGGTCAGGTAGGTGGGGTCATAGTTGCCCTTTTCGCTCCCGAGCTTCTCCTCGAAGAGGCGGCCCACCTCCTCCTGCTTGATGTGTACCGCCGGAACCACTATGTGGCTGGGCTTCTTGTGCATAAGTTGCAGTATGCGTTCGCCGAGGTCTGTCTCGACAACATCTATGCCGTTGCTTTCGAGGTAGGGGTTCATCCCACACTCCTCGGTAAGCATCGACTTGCTCTTTACAAGTTTCTTGGCGTTGTGTTCCTGGAGGATTGACAGCACGATGCTGTTGAACTCCGCCGCGTCTTTCGCCCAGTGCACGTGTACTCCGTTGCGTTCAGCGTTGTCGGCGAAGCGTGCAAGGTATGTGTCAAGGTGCGTCACGGTGTGCCGCTTAATGGCGCTGGCCGTGTCGCGCAGCTGTTCCCACTCGTCAAGTCCGTGCGCCATGTCGTCGCGCTTGGCGCGGAGCGACCAGAAAGTATCGTCGTGCCAGCCTGCGTCCTTGTTTGTTTCAAGGAACTGCTGTGCAGCTTTTGAATGTAGTGTGCTCATAATCCTGCCGCTAATATTTGTACAACATGGATGAATTTTATGTCTTTCCGCTGGCGTCTGGCCACGCCTTCGAGGTGCATCAGGCACGAACTGTCAGGCCCGGTGATGTATTCGGCGCCCGTGGCGATGTGCCTTTGCAGCTTGTCTATGCCCATCTGCGTTGACACCGCAGGCTCTTCGATGGAGAACATGCCGCCGAAGCCGCAGCATTCGTCAACGCGTTCAGGCTCGACTACGGTCACGCCCTCGACAAGCGACAGCAAGTCCTTTATCTTGTTGAACTTTGGCACGTTGCGTTCAGATGGCGACGACAGGCCCAGTTCGCGCACTCCGTGGCACGAGTTGTGCAGGCTCACCTTGTGGGGGAACTTGCCCGGCAGGGATTTTACTTGCAGAACATCGTGCAGGAACTCGCAGATGTCAACTGTCTTTCCTGCCGACTGACACTGGTGCTCGCCGCCGAGCAGGCGCGGATGGTTGAGCCGGATGAAGGCGGTACAGCTGGCCGAAGGGGCCACAACATAGTCGAAACCGGCAAACATGTCGTCGAAACGCTTTGCCAAAGGCACGGCTTTCTGCTCGAAACCGGCGTTGGCCATGGGCTGGCCGCAGCACGTCTGGTTCATCGGATACGTCACGTCTACCTGCAAATGCTTGAGAAGTTTGTATGCCGCGACGCCCACTTCGGGATAAAGGGCGTCGACATAGCATGGGATGAAAAGTCCTACTTTCATATTATTCATAATGTCTTGTATGCTGAAAACAGGTATTTTACGATGTGCAAAAGTACAAAAAAGCGCAAAAAAGCATGGCTTTTTTGCGTGAAAATATGGTGTTTTTTCAAGCATACGATTGTCGCTTGTGTAACTGATTGATAATGAATGCATTATAAAAGGTGGCCTTTTCCCGTCTAAAAGGCTACCTTTTGCACTGCAAAAGACGGCCTTTTGGAATGCAAAAGGCCGTCAATCGGTTTTCAAAGGCTTGCCGCCTGCCGGTATTTCTCCATCAGCCAGTCGTTCTGTTCGTCAACGGTCATGTTGCTGTTGTCAAGTTCTATGGCGTCGTCGGCTTTGCGCATGGGGCTTGTCGGGCGGTGGGAGTCGATGTAGTCGCGCTCTTGCACGTTCTTCAGAATGTCGTTGTAGTCGGCTTGCATGCCCTTGGCTTTCAGTTCGTCGTAACGCCTTTGGGCGCGCACTTCTACCGATGCGGTGACAAACACCTTGAGTTCGGCGTCGGGAAACACCGTCGTGCCGATGTCTCTTCCGTCCATTACAACGCCCTTTTCCTTGCCCATGGCCTGCTGCTGCGCCACGAGCGCCTGCCTGATGAAGGGCAGGGCGGCTATCGGGCTGACGCGGTTTGACACCTGCATCGTGCGTATATCCTGCTCAACGTTCTCCCCGTTAAGATATGTGTCGGGGCGTCCGGTGGCGGTGTTGAGCCTGAACGAGATGCTGATGTCGCCCATGCGGCTTTTCAGCTCGTCTTCCTTTATGCCGCCGTCGGCGTCGAACAGGTTGTTGCGCAGCGCGTAGAGGGTTACCGCGCGGTACATCGCGCCGGTGTCAACGTAAACGTATCCTATCTTGCGTGCCAGGTCTTTGGCCATCGTGCTCTTGCCACACGACGAATGGCCGTCGATGGCTATCGTGATTTTTTTCATGTTTTTAAAGGGTGTATGTAGCGTTTATTATGATGGAATTTGACGAAACGTGGTATTTGCCGTATGCCAGTTGCAGCTTGAAACGTTCAAGCTGTAGCCCTGCGCCGAAGGACAGTCCGGCCATGTGCGTGCTTTCCTCGTCGGTTCCTTTCAGCGTTTTCATCTCGTCGGCGCGCCTGAAGTTGTATCCGGCGGCCACGTATATTTGTTGCGAGAAGAGTATGTCAACGCCTGCCACGACGTGGTTGAAGAAGCCGTAGTCCCAGTTGTTCAGGTCAACAAGCGTGGCTGAAAGCCTGAAGGGCAGGGCGGCGAACCTCTTGCTGACGCCGAGCTGGACGTCGAGCGGCATCTTTTCATATTCGTTGTCGTATGCTTTCAGCTGTCCGCCGAGGTTTTTCGCCACGAGCGATACCGACCATTCGCGCTCCGGGTCGTAATAGTTCAGACCGAGGTCTACGCCCACCGCCCATGAACTGTAGCTGCCTATGTAAGAGTTTATTACCTTTGCCGTTATTCCTCCGGCAATCTTTTCGCCCAGCATATAGCTGAAAACGCCGCTCAAAGCGATGTCTTTGGCCGAGAATTCGCCTTGCTGCACGTTGTTCTCGTCCATCTCTTTCATCGTGCCGTAGTCCATGTATTGAGCCATGACGGCCACCGAAGCTTTCTCTTTTATCACCCTCGTGAACGACGCGCTCGCAGTTTTCGCCCCGGCCATGTATGTCATGAAGTTAAGGTTTATGCTCTTGTCGCTTACGGAAGAGAGCAGTGCCGGATTGGCAGACATGAGCGTCGGGTCGTCTTCAATTATGGTAATGTTGTCTCCGCCGAGTGCCGCGGCGTGCGCGCTAATGGGCAGACGCAGGAAATTGTATGCCGTCTGGCTTTCTTGTGCGAATGCCACGGCTGTGAGAAATGCCAGCAATAGCGTGAAAACGGTTTTTTTCATCCAAATCAATTAATTTTGGCGCAAAGTTACATCTTTTTCAAATACAAGAGTTACTTTTGCATAATGAAAACGCGGTGCATTGCGCATTGGGTTTTCATAATAACGCAAAAAACGGCATGTTAGTATAAGTCTGACAGGCCAAGGCTGCAAATTCTTGTTGTTGCTTAGTGGATGTAAAGAATACATATCGTGCCTGTTCGGACAACCGCAAGGTGTCGGGTTTCCTCCTTGGACTTGTGGTTGCGCTTTCGCTTTTCCTCGTCGCCCTTGAGTTCACGTCGCAAAGCGGCATGCCCGAGGTAGGCGACGACGTGCTTGACGACGTTTCGCAGGACATTGAGATGATGCCGGCCGTGCATCGTGACGACATGGTTGCGGCGGCTCCGGGCGGCAGCCGGTCTTCTGTTTCGGATAAAATCAATGTCGTGGACAAGCCTGTGGACGACGATGCAGCGAACGCTCCGATGACAGACAAGGAAGCATTGAAGAAGCTGCTTGGCGTAGGTTTCGGAGGCAATGCTGCCGTTTCAGACGTCACATTGCAGCCGGCAGCCGTCAATGCGGATGAGGACAACCCCCTGAACTTTCAGGTAGTAGAGCGCCTGCCGGAGTTTCCCGGAGGAATGTCGGCCTTCGTCCAGTGGCTCACAAAGAACCTGAAGTACCCCTTGACGGCGCAGCGCGCAAAGCGGCAGGGTACGGTTCTCGTGTCGTTCATTATCAACAAGGACGGTTCGATAGCCGACCGCAAGGTGGTGAAGTCCGTAAGTCCCGAGCTTGACCGTGAGGCATTGCGCGTGCTGCGCCTGATGCCTAAGTGGAAGCCGGGCGAAGACCACGGCAAGCCTTGCCGCACATATTTTTGCATCCCGATAGTTTTCAAATTGTGACCAAAGTAAAACCTGCATATTCATAAACCTTAATTACTATGTTGACAGCAGATGAAATCCTTGTGAAAATCAACCGATATCTTGACAGTCTTGAATACAACCGCGAGCCGAAGGGCCTTTACGAGCCGGTGAAATACGTGCTGTCGATGGGCGGCAAGCGCATACGTCCGTCACTGATGCTCATGGCTTACAACATGTATAAGGACGACCCGGAGAGCATATTGTCGTCGGCGTGCGCCATCGAGACATACCATAACTATACATTGCTGCACGACGACCTCATGGACAACGCCGACATGAGGCGCGGAAAGCAGACCGTACATGTGAAGTGGAACGACAATACGGCAATCCTTTCGGGTGACAGTATGCTTGTATTGGCGTACCGTCATTTTCTTGACTGCCGTCCTGGCAAGCTGAAACAGGTGCTTGACCTTTTCACGGAGACAGCTCTTGAAATAGGAGAAGGGCAGCAGTATGACATGGATTTCGAGACACGTACCGATGTAACGGAAGACGAATACATCGAAATGATACGCCTGAAGACAAGTGTTTTGCTTGCATGTTCGCTTAAGATAGGCGCAATTTTGGGCGGTGCGCCTGATGAAGACGCATATAATCTGTACAAGTTCGGCGAGCAGATGGGGCTTGCCTTCCAGCTGCAAGACGATTATCTTGACGTTTACGGCGACCCGACGGTGTTCGGAAAGGCCGTCGGCGGCGACATACTTTGCAACAAAAAGACATATATGCTTATCAATGCTTTCAACCGTGCAGATGCTTCCCGGCGTGCCGAACTGATACGGTGGGTGACGGCGAAAGACTACGACCCGAAGGAGAAAATCGCCGCAGTGACCGCCATTTACGACAATGTGGGGATAAGGAAAGTTGCCGAGGAGAAGATAGAGTATTATTTTGCACAAAGCAGGAAATACCTTGCCAAGGTGAATGTGCCTGATGAACGCAAGGCCGTACTTGACGCATATACGGACAAGATGATGACACGTAAAAACTGATTTAATTCATAATTCATAATTCACAATGCATGATTATTAAATCAATAACCTCTTTATGCTGTGCGAATTATGAATTATGAATTGTGAATTATGAATTGACAAATGCCTTACCGTAGACTTCCAAAAACTGACGCGGCACGCCTGCGTGCGTTGAAAACGGTGCTCGACAGCAACGATTTGTACACTGTGCGCAACAGGTTTGTTGACTGGCAGACGATAAACCGCGCACAGCCGGCATACGACAGGTTGCTGACGGCTTCCGAGCAGTACCGTCTTGCCTGCTCGGCGCGCGTCAGGGGAGTGGGTAGGATTGACAAGCTGCAACGCAACGCTTCGATGTATGTCAGCCATTTTCTACAAGTCCTGATGATGGCCGTTGAGCGCGGGGAAATCAAGAAGGCTGCGCTGAAGCTTTACGGTCTGGCTGAAGACACGTCGACATTGCCGAACATAAAAACCGCAGAGGGGCTGCTTCACTGGGGACGGCTGGCTGTTGAAGGCGAGAAAGCCCGTGTCAAGCAGGGCGGACGGCCTATTTATAACCCGACGGTAGGCATGGTAAGCACGCATGTGGATATTTTCAGCGACTGTTATAAACAGCATAAACGCCTAAGGGAGAACACGGCCCGTGCCATGGAAAGCCTTAAACGGATACGTCCTGAGGTTGATGAAATCATACTGGAGCTATGGAACCAGATAGAAGCACACTTCAAGGACGAACCGCCAGAGACCCGTTTTGACATGTGCCGCAAGTTCGGCGTAGTGTATTATTATCGTAAGAATGAGAACAAAGTATTAGAGGAGAAAGGAGAGAAGGAGTAAGTAGATATGTCTTTCAGCCATTTGACATAATGTTAAAGCACATATCTCCTTATTCCTTCTCTCCTTACTCCTTCCCTCCTAAATAACAACCAATGACTTTCATCGACACACATACGCATCTTGACGGCGAGGAGTTTGACGCCGACAGGGACGAAGTAGTGGCCCGTGCAAAGGCCGCAGGAGTTAGCAAGGTATTCATTCCGGCCATCAATCTGCCGTCGGTTGACACAGTGTTGTCAACGTGTGCCCGTTATCCGGGCTTCGCTTTTCCTATGATAGGGCTTCATCCGGAAGACGTGAAGGCCGACTGGAGCGACGTGCTGGCGCAGATGGAGATGCGTCTGGATGCACCCGAATGCCCGTTTGTCGCCGTCGGCGAGGTTGGTTTGGACTATTATTGGAGCCGCGAGTTTGAGAAAGAGCAGCTTGAGGCTTTCGAGACGCAGGTGCGCTGGTCTGTAAAATACCGCCTGCCGTTGATGATTCACTGCCGCAAGGCGCAGAACGAGATGGTACGTTTGCTTCGTCCTTACGCTAAAGACCTGCCGGGCGGAGTGTTCCATTGCTTCACAGGAAACGAAAAAGAGGCAGCCGAACTGCTGCAGTTCGACAACTTCGTGCTTGGCATTGGCGGCGTGCTGACATTCAAGAAGTCGCATCTGCCCGAGGTGTTGCCTGCCGCAGTGCCGCTTGAACGGATTGTAATCGAGACCGACTCGCCGTATATGGCGCCCGTTCCGATGCGCGGCAAGCGCAACGAGAGCGCCTTTGCGCTTTACGTCCTGAAACGTCTTGCCGAATGTTACGGTGTAAGCGAGGACGATGTTTCCCGTGTTACGAACGCCAATGTCAGCCGTGTGTTCGGGCTGTGAACATTTTTTTGGATAGTAAAAGACGGGCGCAGGGACAATCCGTGTTTGCCGAATGCAAAACAGGAAGGCCGCTGCGCCCGTCTTTTTATATATGTGTAAGCAGTTGCTTATTTCACTTCAATCTTCTTGATGAACCTTGCCGGGTTGCCGCCTACTACCGTCATTGGCGGCACGTCATGGGTGACAACGCTGTTTGCGCCGATGATTGAACCGTAACCTATTGTCACTCCGGGCAGCACCGTTGCGCCGATGCCAATCCATACCTTGTCCTCTATCACTATGGGACGCCCGTAAGTGGCGCTGCGGTTGTCGGGGTTGGGGTCGTGGTTGATTGTTATCAGGTTCACTTTCGGCGCGATGAACACGCCGTTGCCGATGGTTATTCCGCCGCGGTCGAAGAACGTGCAGCCTTGCTGTATCCAGCAGTTCTTGCCGAATGTGATGTTCTTGCCATAATCGACGTAGAACGGCGGCAGCACCGTTACTGACGGGTCGAGCTTCTTTCCGATGATGCGTTCCATGTATTCGTGCACCTCTTCGGGCGTGTGGTAGCCCTGGTTAAGCTCGTAGGCCGTCTTCATCGTGTCGAATATTGCGCCAATCAGCTTGTCGTAACCGGGTTCGTCGGGCGACACCATCGCGCCGGACAGGTCTTTCTTGAAAATGTCTTCCATTGCTTTTTCTGTTGTTTTGTTGTCTTATGTCTTATCTGTCGGCAAAGGTAAGGCATTCTCCGGCGCGGCGGCATATCCCTTTTACCTGATTTTGTAACGATATTACGGTTTCGGCTTATTTGCCGTCCGGATTGAAGTTCTTGTCGTAATTGAGCAGGAACTTGGCCAATCCGGGGTCGTTGAAGTCGGCTGTGAACGGCTGCCCGGTGTCCATGCGGCGTATGGTTTCGCGCTCCTCTTCGGTCAGGCTGAAGTCGCTGATGTCAAGGTTGCTTGCCATTCGCTCCTTGTGGGTTGACTTAGGAATTGGTATTATACCCTCGTCAACGAGGAAGCGGAGGCACACCTGCGCGTTGTTCTTGCCGTATTTTGCGCCTATCGTCTTAAGAGTCTCGTTGCCGAACACGCCGTTTTTGCCCTGTGCCAATGGTCCCCAAGCCATTATCCGCGTGCCGTATCCGGCGGCGATGTCGCGCATTTCGCGCTGCTGAGAGAACACATGGGTCTCCAGTTGCAGCACTGCCGGCTTTACGTCCATGTTCTCTGCAAGGTCTATGAAGCGTCCTCTGTAGAAGTTGCTGAGGCCGATTGCCCTCACCTTGCCGTCCTTCAGTGCGCGTTCCATTGCGCGGTAAGAGCCGTAGTAGTCGCCGAATGGCTGGTGGATTAGCAGCAGGTCGATGTAGTCGGTGCGCAACTTGCGCAGCGACTCGTCAATGCTGCGTGCAGCCTTTTCTTCTCCTGCGTTTGAAATCCACACCTTTGTGGTGATGAAGAGTTCGCTGCGCGGCACTCCGCACTTGCTTATCGCCGCGCCAACACCTTCTTCATTATAGTATGCCTGCGCCGTGTCAATAAGGCGATAGCCCGTGCTTATGGCGTCGAGCACGCACCGTTCGCAGTCTTCGGGGCTTACGAGGAACACTCCGTAGCCCATCTCCGGCATTTCAACGCCGTTGTTAAGTGTTATTGTTTTCATTGTTGTTTATTGGGGTTATACGGTTTAACGGTTATGGGGTTATACGGTTGTGTGGTTTAACGGTTATGGGGTTATACGGTTGTGTGGTTTAACGGTTATGGGGTTATACGGTTGTGTTTTTTAGGTTGTAGGGTTATACTGTTTATGGTGGCTGTTGTTTGTGCCTTCGGCCTTGCTGTACTTATAGCGATATGCCGCAAAACCTTAAAACCCTATAACCGCACAACCTCAAAACCGTATAACCTCAAAACCGTTTAATGTATTTTGTAAGTGCCTATACCGCGCACTGTCTGCAAGTCCATGTCGTCGTAGATGGGGCTTCGGCCAGTGTCGAGTGTTGCCATGCGGCGCATCTCCTCGTCGTTAAGCGTGAAGTCGAAGATGGCGAAGTTCTCCGCCATGCGCTCCTTGCGCACGCTCTTCGGGATGACAACCACGCCGCGCTGGTTGAGCCATCTAAGGATTACTTGCCCCGTTGTCTTGCCGTGATGGTCGGCTATGGCCTTGATTGTAGGGTTGTTGAATATGTCGTGCTGGCCTTCGGCGAAGGGCGCCCATGCCTCGTGCTGTATGCCCTCCTGCCGCATGAAGGCGTTTGCCTGCCGCTGTTGGAAGAAGGGGTTGGTCTCAATCTGGTTCACGGCAGGCTTCACCTCGTTGTGCAGGAAGAGGTCTTGCAGGCGTTCGTTCGAGAAGCTCGTCACGCCGATGGCGCGTATGCGGCCCTCCTTGTACAGGCGTTCGGCGGCGCGCCATGCGGCGTAATAGTTGCCGTAAGGCTTGTGCAGCAGGTACAGGTCCAGGTAGTCGAGTCCGAGCTTTTTCATCGACAGGTCGAAGGCGCGCAGCGCGTCGTCATACTCATAGTCCTGAACCCACAGCTTGGTGGTTACGAACACGTCCTCGCGCCGCAGTCCGCTGTTGCGCAGTGCCGCGCCCACTTCCTCCTCGTTGAAGTATGATGCTGCCGTGTCAATCATCCTGTAGCCCGTTTCCAAAGCGTCGCTCACGCAGCGTTCAGTCTCTTTTTTGGGTATCTGGTACACTCCGAAGCCCACTGTCGGCATCATAACGCCGTTGTTAAGTCTTACTTCTTTCATCTTCTTGCCTTATTTGTTGTTCATGTAAAGTTGTCTGTTTCCGGTTGCAAAGTTACGCCGTGATTACAGAAAACATGTTATGAAAAGCGTCGAAGAATTTTCACTTTTCGTGGATTTTTCAGTATCTTTGCATATCGGTTGAGGCTGATGAAACGGCTATTGGCAGCTCGTTGAAAACGGACGGACGGTAAATGAGAATGCAAAAGGCCGTCAATGGCATTGCAAAAGGACACCTTTTACACGCTGAAAGACCGTCTTTTGCATCGTAAAAAGCCACCTTTTGCAATCCGTCAGGCAACGTCTTGATTGTCAATGAGTTGTAGATTGTAATAAGAAATACGGTAGGCAGCCGCACAAACAAACATGACGCTTATGGGAAACAGCAAGGAAACGTTTTACAAAAAAGGAGAAGACACGGCGGCAGGCATTGTCTTTGCCGACGCCGTTACCGGCTTTGCCGACGCACAAAGGCCGGATTGTGTGTTGCACATATTGTGCCTTCACGGCGGCATGAGCTTCATGTTGCACGATGTGAGGTACAACGTTGCGCCGCAGGATTACGTCATACTGCCCAACGCCGCGCTCGCGTCAGACTTCACCGGGGCGTCTGATGTTGAGGCAATCGTCATGAGCCTGTCCGAGACTCTTGTCGCATCACTGGCACTCCGCAGCAACTACGGCATCATCGGGCATCTTTCGCTGCTGCAAAACCCCGTGATGAGGCTGTCGGCCGACGACTTCGCCGTGTGCCGCGAGTCCTTGCTCGGCCTGCGGAGGCGCATCGAGGACAGCGCCGCCCACCTGTTCCGCAGCGAGATGTTGGCCCATCTGCTCATGGCGCACATCCTCGACCTTTACGACATTCACGCGCGCGGACGCTCTTGGACTGATGTTCCCGAGCGTGCGCAGCAGCTGCTCGGCCGGTTCATCGGTATGCTTTATGGCGGCGAATATGTTGCCCGACGCGACCTTGAGCACTACGCCTCGCGCCTCTGCGTCACGCCGCATTACCTCTCGGAGGTGTGCCGCAAGGCCAGCGGAAAGCCTGCGTCGTACTGGATTGACCGCTTTGCAATCAACGGAATAACCCGCCTTCTGCTCGAAAAGGACATGCCGCTGGCCGACGTAGCGGAGCGTATGAACTTTTCGTCGCTGTCGTATTTCAGCCGTTACGTGCAGAAACATACCGGCCTGTCACCGTCAGACTACCGCCGGGCGCACGCAAGACAGAATGCCGGCGCGGCGCATGCGAATGTGAAAATACGAAAAAATAAGGCGTGAAAGCAAAAAAGATGTGATTTTATTCGTGAAATAACGGGAAATAAGATAATTTTGCAAGCCGTAAGCCAGGTTCCCGTCAGGAACTTCAGGGAGAGATGCTCGAGTGGCTTAAGAGGCACGCCTGGAAAGCGTGTAGCCGGCAAAACTGGCACGGGGGTTCGAATCCCCCTCTCTCCGCAAATGTTTTAACCCTTTAAGGTATGGACAATCTGTTTGTTAAGATTGCAATAATCACACTACTTGTTCTTTCCCCATGTCGTTATGCCAACGCCCAGGATGACGCTTCGCAGACTCCTGTTGCGGCTTCTGTGGCCGACACTTCGATGACTGCCGGTGCCGATACGACCGCCGGAGGAATGGCCGGTGACACGCTGGGATTTGACTATACCGAAGCGCCCGACTCGGTTATGGCGCCCGTGGAAAGCGCAGGCTTCCACAAGATGCTCAAGACCAAATATATCGAAGGCAGCGCGGGCTTCATGTCGTTCGTCGCTTTGGCCTTGGTGCTCGGCCTTGCCTTCTGCATCGAGCGCATCATATACCTTACCCTTTCGGAGATTAACGCCAAGCGGCTTATGGCCGACCTTGAGGCGCAGGTGATGCAGGGCGACATCGAAGGGGCGATGAAAGTGTGCGGCGAGACACGCGGCCCGGTGGCTTCTATCTGCTATCAGGGCCTTGCCCGGATAGACGAAACGATGGAAGACATCGAGCGCAGCATAACGTCTTACGGCGCGGTGCAGGCCGCCAACCTTGAAAAGGGCTGCTCGTGGATAACCTTGTTCATTGCGATGGCTCCCTCGTTGGGCTTCCTCGGCACTGTAATCGGCATGGTGATGGCTTTCGAGCAGATACAGCAGGCCGGCGACATAAGCCCCACAATCGTGGCCGCCGGCATGAAGGTGGCGCTCATAACGACCATCTTCGGACTTATCGCCGCGTTGATTTTGCAGGTGTTCTATAACTACATACTGTCCAAGATAGAGCATATCACGAGCCAGATGGAGGAGTCGGCCATCACGCTTCTGGACATAATAATGAAATACAAACTTACACGGCAATGAAGACGCTGCATGGAGGAATAGGCGGATTGACGGCGGAGCAGGTGTCAACGCGCGTGCTCTACGTGCTCGTTGCACTGGCGGTTGTTGTCTTCGGTGCGTTTTTCCTTATAGGATATGACGTTCCGTATGAGGACAACCCTGAGTTCAACGCTCCGCAGCTTACCGACCTTGTGCTTGTTTTCATGTACGTTCTCGTGCTTCTTGCCGCCATACTTGCCGTTGCCGCCGTTGCAATCAGCTTCAAGGCAAGGGACAAGTCGCAGGGAAAGGTCAACAACATACCGGCAGCGAAGATAGCTTGGGGCACTGCGGGGCTGCTCGTGGCAAGCCTTCTGGTTACGTTCCTGTTAGGTTCGGCGGAGCCGGTGCCGGTCAACGGCGTACCTTATACCGACGTGTTCTGGCTGAAAGCCACCGATATGTTCATCAATACCTCGCTCGTGCTGCTGGCTGTGGCCGTATGCGGCGTGGCCTTCGGCCTTTCGGGGTATAGCAGGAAGATAGGAAAAAGGAAGTTAAAGAATGTAGAGAAGTTATAGAAGTTAAAGCCGTTACCTTTGCCGGATTGCACAACAGCAAGGCATTTGGCTTTAACTTCTATAACTTCTCTACATTCTTTAACTTCCCGGATAAAATTGAATTGGGATGATTTTGCATCGTGACAGGCGCACAGTGCCGCAGCTTAACACCACATCTACGGCTGACATATCGTTCATCCTGCTGGTGTTTTTCCTTATCATGACGTCCATGGACGCTGACAAGGGGCTGCAACGCATGCTTCCGCCGCTGGCAGACGAGACGCAGCAGGTGGCTGCCGATGTGGAGCGCAGCAACGTGTTGTCGCTCGCCATCACGGCAGACAACCGCCTGCGGGCCGACGGCAAGGCCATAGGTGTTGGCGACGTGCGCAGCAGGGTCATGGCTTTTGTAGGGCGGTCGGCCGACCGAAGTAAGCATGTAATAGCCTTGGACGTTGACCGCCGGGCGTCTTATGATGTATATTTCAACGTCCAGAATGAGATTGTAGCCGCCTATAACGAGCTGCGCAACAGCTATGCGGTAAGGAAATACGGCCGTTCCTACGCTCTGTGTACGTCCGAACAGCGCGCCGAAGTGCGTGCTTATTATCCGCAGCGGATTACTGAAACGTCGGTTGAGGGACAGAAAGGAGGTGGACGATGAGCCTGTTCCGCCGTAAAAGGCGCGAGGTGCCGACCTTGAATACGGCGGCCTTGCCCGACTTGATATTCACCGTTTTGTTCTTCTTCATTACCGTAACGCACATGAGGGAAGTCACCTTGAAGGTGAAATACCGTGTGCCGGAGGGTACGGAGCTTACCCGCCTTGTCAAGAAATCTGCCGTTACATATATTTATATAGGCCGTCCTACCGACGAGATGCGCCGCACCGTTGGCAATGGTACGCGCATACAGCTTAACGACAAGTATGCAGACATCGACGATGTGACCGACTATGTGGCCGGGGAACGCCGCCGTATGTCGCCGGAAGACGCCAAGGCGATGAGCGTTTCGATAAAGGCCGACCGTGGGACGGAGATGGGTGTAATGTCGGATGTACGCCAGGCGTTGCGCCGTGCCGGTGCCCTCAGGGTGAATTATTCCGCCACACAAAAAGGCGGAAAATAATTCTTGCTTTTCGGGAAAAGTTTTAATCTATAGCGTAAGAATGAAAAATTACTTACGATTTGTTGTAAAAGATATAAAATTATCGTATCTTTGTGCCGTGCAATCTGTAATATGTATTTGGCATAAAGCCATTTACCGGGTTGTTCTGATTTAATATTAAGAGTAAAATATCAATACAAATGGCACATCACAATTTAGATTCATTAGACAAGAAAATCCTTAAATTGATAGCTGAAGACGCAAGGATACCGTTCTTGGAGGTGGCTCGTTCGTGCAATGTAAGCGGTGCGGCCATCCATCAACGCATACAGAAACTTAACAACATGGGCGTTCTGAAAGGCTCGAAGTTTATCATCGACCCTGAGAAAATCGGCTACGAGACGTGCGCTTACATGGGTTTGAACCTTAAAAATCCGGAGAAGTTCGATGCGGTTGTTGACGAACTGAAGAAAATTCCGGAAGTTGTCGAGTGCCATTATACCACTGGCGACTATGACATGTTCATCAAGATATACGCCGTCAACAACCATCATCTGCTCAACATCATCCATGACCGCCTGCAGCCTCTCGGCCTTTCGCGCAGCGAGACAATAATTTCTTTCAATTCGGCGTTCAGCCGCCAGCTGCCGATTGTCGACATGCCGGTTGACAATATGGACTCCTTCGATGAGTAATTGGAGGTTTCATGCGTAAAATCTTAATGTCTTTGTTGCTTGCGTCATTGTCTTTAATGGTGCAGGCACAAGGCCGTTATGTTATAGACGGTACGGTAAACAATGCGCCGGAGGGTGCGGTCGTTAAGCTGTTTCGCAATACAGGCAACCTTCTTAGACCTGTTGCAAACGACACGATAACTGGCAGTTTGTTTCATTTTGAAGGCGAAACGACAGGCGACGGGGTAGAACCGATGAAGTTGCTCGCCATGTATAACGGCATGGCAAGTATGGTTCTTGACGTTTATGTGCGCCCCGGCAGCCGTGTGAAAGTTACCGGCAGCAACATGCTTGTGTATACATGGGATGTTGAGAGCGATGTTCCCGAACAGCGGACGAGGCAGAAAATCATAGCAGCATCGCGCAAATGGCTGGACGAAAGGCAGCTTAACACTTTGCAGGAAGACTCCATCCGTTACATATTGAGAAACGGGGGCTTGTCTGATGAGGCTAAGGCAAACTTTCAATCGATGCTCGACAGCATAGCCGAGGCAGCGAAGACAATCTGCGACAGCATTGTTCTCGCCGAAACAAAGGTGATGGCCGGTATGCCGGTGGACAGCGTTTGGCTCGGCGCATTGGCCGATGATGCATTCTATGCGGATTATTCTGGCAATCAGGAGAGCATGAATGCCGTAAAGATTTTGTATGACCGCCTGCCTGAACAGTGGAAAAACACGGCTGACGGAGCCGAAATAGGTACGATAATCTATCCCCCAAAAGAGGTTCAGGAGGGTGAGGCGATAGCCGACGGCGACTTGTTCGACGTGAACGGAAACATTCATCATCTTGCCGATTTCAAAGGGAAATACGTGTTGTTGGACTTCTGGAGCATCGGTTGTGGCCCGTGCATGCAGTCCATTCCGGAGCTGAAAGGGATAGCAGAGGCGTATAAAGACACGCTCGTTGTTGTCAGCCTGTCGCTCGATGTGATGGAGATATGGAGACAGGAGTCTGTAAAACACGGCATAACATGGTACAACCTGAACGACTTGCAAGGAAATAGCGGCATCTCGGCACGCTACGGTGTATCTACAATTCCCCATTACGTGCTTGTATCCCCGTCGGGAACGATGATTGGAAAAACCATAGGTTACAGAGAGGGAAAGCTGAAAGAGTATGTCGGGAAGTATCTTGACGGTAAATAAAAAATCAGCAATAATACAACAACTTGATACAGCAAAGCCTCACGCATTCAGACAAATGTGTGGGGCTTTGGGCTGTTTACGTAAGTTTTTGGTTATTCTCTGCAACAAAATTTACTTGTTCCGCTCGCCCTAACTCCTGTTAACTACAATATAACTCTTGTTTTTTTATAAGACGGTTATTAAGAAAATGCATTTCTTCTGTCATCTGTCAGTTTGCGGTTTAATGCGTTGATATTCAGTGATATGCGTCCTGACAGATGTCGAATTTATCTGTCAGGACATAATATATTGGAAGCCAATGCGTTACGCCTGAAACTGACAGATGACGGATGAAATGAGTTTTCCTTTCCCGTTTTCAGGTATAATGCGAATTGCAACCACGTATTATAGTAACCAAAAAGCGGCCTCTTGCATTGCAATAGACCGCTTTTTAGCGTGCAAAAGATGGCCTTTTATCGTGTAAAAGGTCACCTTTTACAATGCCTCATATAATATTAAAAGCATTCACTTTTTTGCGGATGTCACATTCTTTCATAGTCAACGAAGGCAAATGGGTGAGCATGACGCTCGTCTGTGGCGTGCTCTTCACGGCTTACTTCGTGCCATCCGTTGTATTCGGGAAAGAAAGCGTCGGCTTCATCGGGCGTGTCGTCTATCTCGGTAAGGCACAGGCGGTCGGCCAATGGCAGTGCCTGCGCGTAGACTTCGGCGCCGCCTATGATGTAAATGTCTTCGTTTTCAGAACAGTGTTTCAGTGCTTCGTCGAGCGAACTGTACGTGTCGCAGCCCGGAAAGTCGTGCTGTGTGCGGCTTAACACGATGTTCCTGCGGTTGGGAAGTGCGCCTTTCGGCAGTGACTCGAACGTCTTTCGTCCCATCAGGACGGTGTTGCCCGTAGTCAGAGCCTTAAACCTCTTCATGTCGTCCGGCAGCCGGTAAATCAGCTTGTTGTCATTACCTATTGCGCGGTTGCGTGCCACTGCGGCGATGATTGATATTCTCATTTTGCTTATTTTGTGGAAGTTATGGAAGTTAAAGAAGTTATCGCTCACTGCGTTCGCTTGGAAGTTATAGCCGAATGCTTTGTTGTAAAGGTTCTTTGTAAATGCAAATGGCTTTGATTTCTATAACTTCTTTACATTCTCTAAATTCTTTGTCACACGCTCACTTCAGCCTTTATGTGCGGCCACGGGTCGTAGTTTTCGAGCTTGAAGTCCTCGTATTTGAAGTCGAAAATGTCCTTTACGTCGGGGTTGAGCGTCATTGTCGGCAACTGGCGAGGGGTGCGTGCAAGCTGTATTTTTACCTGTTCCAGGTGGTTGAGATACAGGTGCGTGTCTCCTGTCGTGTGTATGAAGTCGCCCGGTTTCAGCCCTGTCACCTGTGCCATCATCATCAATAGCAGTGCGTATGACGCTATGTTGAACGGCACACCGAGGAAAGTGTCGGCGCTGCGTTGGTAAAGTTGCAGGCTAAGGCGGCCGTCCGCCACGTAGAACTGGAACAGACAGTGGCACGGAGGCAGGTGCATCTGGTTGATTTCGGCCACGTTCCACGCGCTGACAATCATGCGGCGCGAGTCCGGGTTGTGGCGTATTTGCTCTATGACGTTCTTAATCTGGTCTATGTGTCCGCCGTTGTAGTCGGGCCACGAGCGCCATTGGTGGCCGTAAACGGGGCCGAGTTCGCCGTCGGGTCCGGCCCATTCGTCCCAGATGCTAACGCCATGTTCTTGCAGGTATTTCACGTTTGTGTCGCCTTTCAAGAACCAAAGCAGCTCGTAGATGATTGATTTCAGATGCAGTTTTTTCGTCGTCAGCAACGGGAAACCATCTTCAAGGCGGAAGCGCATCTGGTTTCCGAAGATGCTGATTGTGCCCGTTCCCGTGCGGTCGTGCTTCTTTACGCCTTCCGTCATAATGCGGTTGAGCAGGTCGAGATATTGTTTCATTTTCTGATTTTTATAAGAGTGATAGGACAAATATGGCTGATTAGGCTTATGGATATTGTTACCCGACAGGTAATTTTAAATTTTTAATTGTTAATTTTTAATTCCATAACACCGTTGTTCCCCTCCGGCGTGTGCGTGCTTTTTATCTTCCATTCAGCCGGATACAGGTTGTTGGCGCGGTTGCCGATGTTCTTCTCAAAGCCGAGCGGTATGCCTTTGTAAGTCATAAGGACGTGTCCGCGCGGCGTTCCTTCGGTCAACGGCACGGCCTCTTTGCGCAGATAGCTCAATGCTTGGCCGTAATCAAGCTCTGCGGAGGGGAAAGCTGACGTGTCAAGGCATATCGACAGGGCCAAGGCTTGTGACGGGACAATGTCCTTTCCCTTAACTTCGCCGAGCGGTATGCCTGCCGACATGATGTTGAGGCTTTTCGCCGCCATGTCGTAAAACGGCTTCCACGAACGCGGAATGGCTGCAACGGTGTTGCCGTTGACGGTTATTTCAAAATCTGTCGGCTGCTTAATCCACTTTGCGCAGGCGTTGGCGGCTGCGTTGTTGCGGTTTTGCGGTCTTTCGCCTTTCGTCTTTTTCGCTTTTACGCGGTCGTTCGCTGCGGTGGCGTCGGCAGGTTTCCGCATCACAACCATGAACAGACCTTCGCCTTTTGCCTTGCCGGGTATGAAGCGGTACACGGGCTTGTCGAAGCCGGGAAGCACCGAACCCGTTATGCCCCAGCCGTTGTCAATGTCGACGGGGAGCACTTCCGCACCCAGCTCTTCACATATATATAAGGTGTTCTCCTCGTCTTCCTTGGTGTTGAATGTGCACGTAGAGTATATGAACAGTCCTCCGGGACGCAGGCACTGCCATGCGTCCGTAACGATTTCGCGTTGCAGCCGCCAGCACTTTTCAACGTTCTGCACGCTCCATTCGCCAATGGCCGCCGGGTCTTTGCGGAACATTCCTTCGCCCGAGCACGGCACGTCGGCCAGTATTACGTCGAACGTCAGGCCGCTGCGGCGGAAGTCCTGCGGATAGTTGTTAGTCACAATGGCGTCAGGATGGCCCTGTTTCTGCATGTTCTCCGCCAGTATCTGCGCGCGCTGGCGCATCGGTTCGTTGCTTACGAGCAGGCTGCCTTCAGCCAGTGCGGCACGTGCCACGGTTGACTTTCCGCCCGGAGCGGCGCAGAGGTCGAGCATCCTGACCGGCGTGCCGGCTGCATACTGGCGCAGGACGCGGTAGAGAAACATCGACGAAGCCTCCTGCACATAGTACATTCCGGCGTGGAGCATCGGGTCGAACGTGAAGTTTGGCCGGGCAGCGAGGTAGAACCCGTCATTGCACCATGGCACTTCGCCGTCGCATCCTGCAACCGTCCAGCCTTTTCCGCTGCACTTCCAAGGGTTCAGCCTTATGCTAACGGGCGGCTCGGCGGCAAGTCCCTGTTCAAGGATATGCCACGTTGTGTCGCCGAGGGCGGCTTTTGTATGCTTGATGAAGTCTTCGGGCAGTGTCATTAAGCGTATGTGTAAATACTTGGTTTACAAAGGTAACGCAATCAAGTGCAAAGTTAATAATTATTTTAAAGTTTTTATACAAAATGTTGGTTGATTAACAATGTTGGCTTAACTTTGCAGAAAAATAGGCATCAAATCGTCCGTTTTGGACAATAATGTAGCCTTTTTGTTCACATTATTTAGCATTGTCGGGAAATCAGAAACAATAATATTATTAACAAAACAACAATCACATCATGACATTAAGACATCTTGTATTGTCATTGACAATGCTCTGCGGCGTATTGACAGTCAGCGCGCAGGAAGAAGACAAAAACATGTTCAACCACCTTTCGGTAGGTGTTACCGCCGGAACTCCCGGTATAGGCTTCGACGTTGCGGCGCCTATCGGCAACTATGTGCAGGTTCGCGCCGGTGTGGCTTTCATGCCGTCAATCAAGTTCGGCACAGACCTTGACGTTGTAGAGATACCTTCCGATTTTACAGGTCAATATCCCGAGACGGTCGAGGTTGAGGCCAAGGTGGGCTTCACCAACGGCAAGCTGCTGTTTGACGTGTTCCCGTTCAAAAGCAGTTCGTTCCACATCACGGCAGGTGCTTACTTCGGTTCGTCGGCCATAATCAAGGCTTACAACAAGGAAGACGGCCTGCTTCAAGACATTGCCGACTATAACGCAACGCATCCTGGGCAGGAAATAGGTTACGAACTGGGCGACTATCTGCTCACGCCTGACGACAAGGGAAACATCAGCGCGGAAATAAAGACAGCCTCGTTCAAGCCCTACGTCGGACTTGGTTTCGGCCGTGCGGTGCCCAAGAAGCGCATCGGCTTCATGTTCGAGGCAGGCGTACAGTTCTGGGGTTCACCGAAACTGTATTGTAACGGCGACCGGCTTACCGAGGAAGACTTCAACGGCGAGGACGGCGGACTTATGAAGACGTTGAGCAAAATCACCGTTTATCCCGTCATAAACTTCCGCATTTGCGGCAGGATTCTTTAACGCCTGCAGGCAGGTTGCATGCCTGTGTGTAACCCGGTGATAATCAGATATGTTGCAAAAGGCCGTCTTTTACAAGCTAAAAGACGGCCTTTTACGTTGCAATTGATGGCCTTTTGCATTGTAAAAGGCCACCTTTCAGAAATACGTACATGCCAAGCCTGCAATATGGAGACAGGTTTTCAGTTGACGTTTATTGCATTCAGGCAACCTGTTCTTCGGAAAATTTATGTATATTTGCACTATACAACAACGTTTGGTAGCAAGCGTTGCAATATGCAATCAAGGTGAAAAGCGCCGCAGGCTGGCTTGAATCCGCGCCTTGCCTGCCGCCTCGCCGGTTGCCGTCATGCCGCTATGAATATTCTGAAGACCGTCCTTTTAATTGTGTCCGTTGCCTTATCGGCGCCATTGCCAGTGCTTTCCGCCGGCAAGTGGGACGGCATGTACCGTGAGGCCAAGGCCATGTTCGACGGCAAGAAGACGGCCGAGGCCCTTATATGCTTCAACAGGCTCGTTGACGTTCTTGAGTCGCTGTACTCAAATCTTGCGCACAGTGACTCCGTACTGCTGATGAACGCTATACGTACAGCGGCCGCAGCAATGTGATATTAGGCAACAAGGCCGCGGCGATGAACAGTTACAAGGCCGCTGTAGACATAGCGAACGGCTTGGCGACAAGCCGCAGTTAGGCCGGTTGTACAACAACCTTTTCGCCATTTATTACTCGTCGCGCGAGTTCGAGTCAGCGTCAGGACTGCTCGACATGTCGCTTGAACTCTGCAAAGAGTCCGGCGACTCGGCCGGGATGCGTAACATATACAACAACAAGGGGCTTGTGGCGTTGGAACAGGCCGACTATGAAGCGGCTTTCGGTTACATGCGGCGTGCCCTTGACTATGCTCCGAAACATGACATGCAGGCCGTTGCACCGATATATACCAACATGGCCGAGGCTTATTTCCGCCAAGGCCGCTATCATGAGGCGGAGCGCATGCTCGCCGAAGCCGTGAGGATAGGCGGAGGAAAGGCCGACACGCCGGAGAAACTCCAGGCCAGGCTTAACATGGCTCTTGTGAAGACAACACTCGGCAAGCACCGGGAGGTGGCGAGGATGGAGAAAGACATATACCCGGCACTTGACGGGATGCCGCTCCCTGTAAGGGTGAACTCGTACAGGCAGCTGGCCGAAATAAACTTCATAGCTGGCGACTCGCTCGCCGGTCTGCGTGACATCCTGATGCACGAACAGCTTGCCGACTCTGTGGAAAACGGTAAGGACGAGGCTTACTTGCAGGAACTTCTTGTTGAATATGATGCCGAACGCCTCAAACAGAGCAACAGCATATTGAGCCAGAACGTGCGGATGCGCGGCTATATGCTGTATGGAAGCGTGGCCTTTGCCGTGCTTTTATTGCTTATGCTCGCCCTTCTGTTCAGGCGGATGAGGAACGACCGCCGGAAAAACGCCCTTATCGACGAGCAGCGAAGGCGTCTGTTGCGTTACGAACATGAAGAACACGAACGCCAACAGCGCGAACTTTCACTTGAAATAGACCATAAGAATCGCCAGCTTACGTCATACAGCATGGAGCTGATATCCGTTAACGAGTATCACAGGAAGCTGGAAGAGGAACTGCAAAGTGTACGCGACGAGGTGAAAGCAGGCGACGCCGACGCTGCCGAACGCGGCTTCTCGGACATCATCCGCGGCCTGCGCCACTTCAGTACGGCGCAGGTGAGCGAGGAGTTCCGCGTGTTCTTCGAGAAGGTACATCCCCATTTTGTCAGCAAACTGTCGTCGGCACACCCTAATTTGAGCAGTAACGATTTGCGCCTGTGTACGTATCTGTACCTCAACATGTCAACGAAGGAAATAGCCTCGCTGACCTGCCGCGAGGTGAGAAGCGTGGAGTCGTCGCGCAACAGGCTGCGCAAGAAACTTGAGCTTGGCGCCGGTGAAGACATAACAAAATACCTGAAATCCCTTGTCTGACATCCTCCGGCGTGGTTTTTTGATGTTTGCAGTAGTATTGCCGTAGTGCCAAATACTTGCTTTCTGACTGAAAATGTTTTATTTTGCAGCACTTTCCGCCGAGAAAGTGGCAAAAAGAAACAAAACATTTAAAAACCAAGTTGTTATGAAAAGATTTACTTTTTTTGTGTTATCCGTACTCTCGTGTACGGTTTTTGCAGCCGCACAGACCAAGACAGTCAACGTTGAGAGGCCCGGCACACTGTGCGATTTGCTCACTGAAGAGGAACTTTCCACAGTGAAGGAACTGACCGTAACGGGTACGGTTAATTATGAGGACATGCCCATAATACGCGCGATGTGCGGTTATGACGGCGACGGCAACACTACGGGCGTGTGTGAGAAGCTTGACCTTTCGGGGGCTACGGTAATAACGTTGGACGACTATGGCTCTGACCTTGTTGACGCCATAGGAATTAACGAGCTTGCAAACTGCGCCGCGCTGAAGACCCTTGTGCTGCCCGACAACCTGAAGGAGTATCAAAGCAGGGGGCTTGCCTATAACAGCAACCTTACCGAAATAATAATATCGGAGGACAATCCGAACTTCACCGCGGAAGGATGCGCGCTGTACAATAAGGACAAGAGTGTGCTTTGCGTACTCTCTGCGGCGGCTGAAGGCACGTTTGTGATACCGTCGAACCTTACCGACGCTTATCCGTCGGCTTTCCTCGGATGCGACAAGATTACGGCTTACGAGGTGGAAGAGGGCAACACTTTGTTTTCGTCGGCCGACGGAGCACTCGTCAAGGGTGACGAACTGTACCTTGTTCCGGGAGGAGTCACAGGCTTTTTGAATATTCCCGAGGGCGTGACAAGCATTTCAACAAACGCTTTCAGCGGTTCGCAGGTCGAGGGAGTGGGCATCCCCTCTACACTGACAGAAGTCGGGCAGTCTGACTTTTCGGGTGCGGAAAACTTGGTGAGGTTCACCGTAGCCGACGCCAATCCTCACTATCTGGTGGTTGATGAGAGTTTTCTCGTAAATAAGGACGACCCACGCATACTTCTCCTCGGTGCTCCCGGACTGTCGGGCGAGGTTACTTTGCCCGAAGGAATAACGGGCGTAAACAACTACGCTTGCTCGCAGTGCAGCAAGATTGAGAGGCTTATCGTGCCCGAAGGTGTGACCGACATATACGACTTTGCCTTCGGAAGCTGCACCGGTCTGACATATCTTTCGCTGCCGAGCACGCTGAAGATGCTTACTCACCAGTGTTTCATAAACTGCAGGAATTTGCTTGACGTGTACATCTACGCCACAGAAGTGCCGCAGTCAAACGGTTCCGTGTCGTTCTACGGAGGAGCCGACGGCTGCACGCTTTGGGTTCCCGAGGGAACGCTTGAGGCATACAAGGCTGACAAGGGGTGCGGTTTCATGTGGTTTGCATTGCAGACCGGCAACAGCATTAAGGAGATGACGCCTTCCGGCATCGGTTCGGTTGACGCAGGACTCGGTACCGTTGAGGATACGGCAAGATATACTCTTGACGGCCGAAGGATTGAAAAGCCCGTGCGTGGAGTGAACATAGTGCGCTTCAGTGACGGCTCTACGCGCAAGGAATTGGTGAAATAACCGGTTTGTCTGATGGCCGTATGGCATAAGACCTGTTAGTGGCCTGTAAGTGGTTGATAATCAGGCATATTATAAAAGGCCGTCTTTTGGCTTGTAAAAGACGGCCTTTTGCATTCCAATTGATGGCCTTTTACATTGCAATTAGCCATGTATTAAATTGAGAATGGAGAGTTGAGAGTGGAGAATTATGATTTGCTTTGTTGGCAGACAGCCTTAAAAGTAATCATAATTCTCCACTCTCAACTCTCCATTCTCAATTTTAAGCGATACTCACCCCAGCCCTCCCGAGGGGAGGGAGATTGATATGCTTTGTCTGTCAGCACGCATTTGTCCCATCAGCCACATTCGTCCTGTTCAGCCGACAGGCTTTAATGAGGATGGCAAATGATGCTATTGACCTGCTAATAAGCCGTCAGTTGAAATCGTTTAGCAGCTGTATTACTTTGTCAACGTCTTCTTTGGGCATTGTCTGGTTTAGCGGAATGCTAAGCTCTTCGCGGTGTATGCGTTCCGTTACGGGCAGCTTCAGGCCGCCGAGTTCTGCATAGCACAGCTGCTGGTGGGGCGGAATGGGGTAGTGGATGATGGTCTGCACGCTGCTGTCGGTCAAGTAGCGTTGCAGCTCGTCGCGCCTTTTGCAAAGCACGGGGAATATGTGGTGTACGCTGTTGGCGCAGAAGTCGCTGCCTGGCAGGCGTAGTTCCGGGTTGTGTATTTCGCTGATGTAACGCTTGGCGACGGCCCGGCGCGTGGCGTTGTCTTCGTCAAGGTACTTCAGCTTGATGCGAAGCACGGCGGCTTGAAGCTCGTCAATGCGGCTGTTTCGTCCTTTCATGTCGAACACGTACTTGCGGCTTGAACCGTAATTGCCGAGGGCGCGCACTGTTGAGGCAAGCTCGTCGTCGTCAGTCGTGACGGCTCCGGCATCGCCGAGTGCGCCGAGGTTCTTGCCCGGATAGAAGCTGTGTCCAGCCGCGTCGCCAAGGCTGCCGGTGCGCCTGCCGCCGAACGTGCATCCGTGTGCCTGCGCGTTATCTTCTATCAGCTTTAGGTTGTGCCGCTTGCAGATGTCCGCAAGCCTTTCGGTATATGCGCAACGGCCGTACAAGTGGACAAGCATCACTGCTTTTGTCCGCGGCGTTATGGCCTGTTCCATGAGGCTGTCGTCAATCTGGAAGGTGTCAATCCGCGGCTCAACCAATACCGGTTTCAGCCCGTTTTCGCTGATAGCCAGTATGCTGGCGATGTACGTATTGGCCGGAACTATCACCTCGTCGCCCTTTTGCATCACGCCCATCTCGATGTAAGCCCTCAATATCAGTGTGAGCGCATCAAGCCCGTTGCCGCATCCGATGCAGTGTCTCGTGCCTATGTAAGCGGCATATTCCTGCTCGAAAAGCCTCGTTTCCTCGCCTTGCAGATACCATCCGCCGTTGACGACGCGGCTTACCGCCTCGCTGATTTCAGTTCCGTGCATGGCCGTAACCTTGCCCAGTTCAAGATATTTTATCATAATGTCCATTCGTAAGTGTCGTAACACACGCCTCTGCCGCCGAACCCTTCCTTTTGATATATAAGGCTCTCGTTAAGATACAGGCCGTTTTGCTCGGTGGATTTACCGAAATCAAAGTATTTGTGAAAGCATGAATAGTCGTGGTTGAGAATGACATCGTAAATGGCATCAATCACTCTTAACCGTTTGCCTTCGGGACTTGCCGAGATATATTGGGCATGTATTACTTGCGATGTGATATAAAGCAATGTTCCGCCAAGCACTTCATTGTCTTTCTTTGCCACATAAAGTACTATATTGTCAGGGAAGCGTGACTGTAAAAGTTGCATCTCTTCCTGTGTATGAACAGGCTTAACGCCATATTTATTTCCAAGGTTTGAAGTAAGGATTTGCCAGAAAGCGGCAAGGTCATTGCTCCTGCTTACCGTGACACCGTTGTTGTGTGCTTTGTTTATTCCATATCTGCGGTCGCGGTGCCACTTTATTTTGTTGTCCATGATTATTGTCGATGAAATCTCACGGGCAATGAGTTTGGCGTTACATGTTCTGAATATGGCATAAATGTCTTCCTCTGCCGGGACATTATGATATATCCAAGGCATAGCCTTGTAAACAACTTTTGCTATGCCGTCGGTTTTCAGACAACTATTCATTTCAGAAAAAAGTTCCACCGTATCACTTGCGGAAGCAGAATCGTCCATGACAAGTCCACCGTAGGTCAGCCCCTGATGTGAGTATAGAGTGCCGTCTTTTAAGTTGGCAGGGAGCACTGCGTAAAGCCTGTCTTTAAGGTAGAACATCAGCGAATGGTCGTCGAAACGGTCGCTGTGGTAGTCCATGTAGTTGCGGTTGAACAAGAAAGTGCCGTTCTTCGAGCGGCTGATAAAGTCGTTCCATTCCGCCTTTTTGTCGGCTGAATATCTTGTTATTTCGAACATTTCACGTATTCCAAAAACTCGTTATAGTCACGGATGTAGTCGTTCTCGTCGTAAGGTTCGGATGCAAGTACGAGACATACGGCACCTGACGAGAAGTCGTCAAGCGTTCGCCAGATGCCCGTCTCAATCTCAAGTCCCTGGTAAGGGTGGTTTAACAGGAATGTTTTTTTGTCCGTCCCGTCGTCGAGCGTCACGGTGAAGCTGCCGCTCAACGCAATAAGAAACTGCTTCAGCCGCTTGTGGGCATGCCCTCCGCGGCATTCACCGCCCGGCACATCGTACACCCAGTAGACGCGTTTTATGTCGAAAGGTATGTCGGCCAGCCCTTCCACCACCGACAAGTTGCCCCTTATGTCGGTGATTTTCTTTATGTCAACGATTTTCGCTTCAGATACTTTCATACCTTATTAACGTATGTTTCCGCCTTTTGTTATAATGTGAAACCGGAAAAATTGAGTGCCGGCGGATGCTTGCCTTACTGGTACGATATGGGCTGTCGGCATGAGATGTATAATCAATGGCACTGTAATATGTGCCCTTTCGCATTCCAAAAGGCCACCTTTTACACGCTAAAATGCCGTCTTTTGGACTCCAAAAGACGGCATTTTGCAATGTGCTGAATATCAGAGAAATAGTTGAAGGGTGAAAGGGCGGAAAGGTGAAAGGGTGAAAATCCGATTTGAGAGGTGAAGAAGTAAAAAGGTGAAAGGGTGAAAAAGCCCAAGCAATGTTGCTTCACCTTTTCACTCTTTCACCTTTTTACCTTTCAATTACTGTTTCCGCCAGACGCTTTGCCTTGTCCCTTAGCACCGTGGTGTCTGCGTTTACGTCGCCGTAACAGAGCACTACGCCCATGCGGCGGCCTACGTGTTGCTGTTGTTTTCCGAAGATGCGCAGGCGCGTATAGTCCTCTTTCGTCACGTCGAGCATGTTGTATTCAGGCTCGTGGTCGGTCTCTTCCTTTGCCAATACCACTGCGCTCGCACCGGCATGTTCAAGGTGTATGGCCGGGATTGGCAGCCCCATGACGGCGCGGAAGTGCAGTTCGAACTCGTTGAGGTTGAGCGTATGGCCGAGCGTTACCATGCCCGTGTCGTGCGGACGGGGTGATAGTTCGGAGAAAATCACGCCCTTGTCTTTGCTAAGGAAGAACTCCACGCCCCATATTCCGGCGCCGGTCAGCGCGCGGGTTACAGCCTCGGCCATGCGCTCCGCTTCCTTGAGGTCGGCCTCCGGGATGCTGAACGGCTGCCAGCTCTCGCGGTAGTCGCCGCCTTTCTGCACGTGGCCGATGGGCGGACAGAACAGTGTGGGGCCGTTTTTCTGCGTCACTGTGAGCAGAGTGAACTCGCTGTCGAAGTGGATAAACTCCTCGATTATTATTTCCTTTACGTCGCCGCGGCTGCCTTCCATCGCCGCGTTGAACGCCGTTTCAAGTTCATCCTCGCCCTTTACGACGCTCTGCCCGTGGCCGGAAGATGACATGAGGGGCTTTATTACGCACGGGAAACCTATTTCCTTGGCGTGCTCTTTCAGTTCGTCAAGCGTCTTTGCGTAGAAGTATTTGGCTGTTTTTAGGCCGAGTTCCTTGGCCGCGAGGTCGCGTATCGCCTTGCGGTTCATGGTGAAGTTTACAGCCTTGGCACTGGGGACAACCTGTATTCCGCGCTCTTCGAAGCTGAACAGGCGTTCCGTGCGGATGGCTTCAATCTCCGGGACGATGATGTCCGGACAGTGCTTCTCAACCACCTTGTCGAGCGCGTCGCCGTCGAGCATGTTGAAAACTTCGCACTCGTCGGCCACCTGCATAGCCGGAGCACCGGCGTAGCGGTCGCAGGCCACGACGTACTGGCCGGCCCTTTTGGCGGCGATAACAAACTCTTTGCCCAGTTCTCCCGAGCCTAACAATAGTATCTTCTTCATTATTCTTGTGTTTTTAGTTGATAAGTTGACAAGTAACGAGTTGACAAGGATGTTTGATTTTGCTATAAAATGCCTTTCAGACATATTCCCTTGTCAACTCGTCACTCGTCAACTTGTCTGCTTATTAGTTGTTTAACCATCTGCCATTCGGGTGAAACCGCCATCTTGCGGAGGTTGGCTTCGATGATTTTCAGCATGGTTTCGTTGCTTATGTGGCGTTCGTGCGCGATGTCTTCAAGCGTTTTCACATCGTTGCCGAACAGTCCGTAATATTGTTGGAGCATGTCTTCATCGTCGGCGTAAACAAGGTGCATGATGTGCTTTATGTAGTGTCTTACCTTCTCGCTTACGCAGTTTGGCTCTTTGCCGAGGCGTATCAGGAAGTCCTGAAGCTCTTGTGATAATGCGTTCATGGATGTTTGCGGTTATGCGGTTGTACGGTTATGCGGTTTTAAGGTTCGGTATTTTTCCATTCCGTATGATCGTAAAACCTTAAAACCTCATAACCTGATACTTTATCTGTTGCCGTACATCTGCTCGTAATACTTCTGATAATCGCCGCTGGTGACCTCGTTTACCCAGTCCTGATGTTCCAGGTTCCATCGTATAGTCTTGACGATGCCTTCGGCGAACATGGTTTCCGGCTGCCATCCAAGCTCGTTCTTGATTTTCGTCGGGTCGATGGCGTAACGCTGGTCGTGGCCGAGACGGTCGGTGACAAATGTGATGAGGCTGTCGTTAATCCAGCTTATGTCGATGTCGCCATTGGCGTCTTTAACCTGCTTTTTCAGTATGTTGCGCAGCTGCTTGTCGTCGGCCATCATGTCGTGGATGGTCTTTATAGTGAGCTTTACTATGTCGATGTTCTTCATCTCGTTGTGTCCGCCTACGTTGTAAACCTCTCCGTCGCGTCCTTCACGCACCACAAGGTCGATAGCCTTGCAGTGGTCTTCGACGTAAAGCCAGTCCCTTATGTTGTCGCCTTTTCCGTAAACGGGCAGCTGCTTGCCTTCGAGTATGTTGTTGATAATTAGCGGAATAAGCTTTTCCGGGAAGTGATACGGGCCGTAATTGTTCGAGCAACGGGTGATGGTTACAGGCATGTGGTAGGTGTCATGGTAGGCTTTCACTATCATGTCGGCGCTTGTTTTCGACGCGCTGTACGGGCTGTGGGGGCATAAGGGGGTTGCTTCGGTGAAGTAACCTTCAGCTCCGAGCGAACCGTACACTTCGTCGGTGCTCACCTGATGGAAGCGTTTGCCTTCCTTCCATGCCGGGTATCCCGTAGCGTCTTTGCCCGTAACCCACGCCCGGCGGGCAGCGTCCAAGAGGTTCTGTGTGCCAAGTATGTTAGTCTCGAGAAACAGTTGCGGGTTCTCTATGCTGCGGTCTACGTGACTTTCTGCGGCGAAATTAACAACGAAGTCAATGTCGTTTTCGGCGAAAAGCTTGTCAGCCAGTTCGCGGTCTCGTATGTCTCCATGTACGAAAACGCACCGTTTGCCGTCAATGTCGTCCTTGATTGTGCCGTAGTTGCCTGCGTAGGTGAGCAGGTCGAGCACGATAACCTTGATGTCTTCATCCTTGTACTTCTTGTAAAGAAGGTATTTGATGAAGTTTGAGCCGATAAATCCGGCTGCGCCTGTAACTAAATAAGTCTTCATATTGTTGGCTGTAATATTGGGTTTTGCGGTTTAAGGGGTTGTAAGGTTATGCGGTTTGCGATAGGATGGACGGTTTTTCCGTACAACCTTATAACCGTATGACCTCATAACCGTATATATATAACTTGGTTTTTGTCAAAAAATTGTGTCGTCGTAGCGTTTCTGTCCGGCCAGCGTTATCACTTCAAGGTCTTTGAACTGGTTGCCGTCCACGGTGAGCCTGACTATTGTACGCTCTTTATGCCATCCTTGCAGGCCGGCTGCTCCGGGATTGATGTGCAGCAGGTTGAGCGTTTTGTCGTACTTCACTTTCAGTATATGCGAATGCCCGGAGATGAAAAGCTGTGGCGGACTGGCGTAGATGGAGGCGCGTATGCTGGCGTCATAGTTGCCGGGATAGCCCCCGATGTGTTTCATCAGCACGTCGGCGTCCTCGCATTTCCACCTTAGTTTTTCGGGGAACATCCGCCGCAGGTCGCCTCCGTCGCAGTTTCCGCATACGGCGCGGAGTGTCCTGAACTCGGCCAGACGCTCCGCAACTTCCATCGAACCTATGTCGCCTGCGTGCCAAATCTCGTCGCACGGCTCGAAGTAATGCAGGTACTTGTCGTCCCAATAAGCATGGGTGTCGCTGATGATGCCGATTTTCTTCATGTCAGTTTGAGGTTTTACGGTTATGGGGTTATGAGGTTTTACGGTGACATTACCGTATGACCTTATAACCGAAGAACCTTATAACCGTATTATTTGCAGTTTTGCGGTCGTCGGTTATGGGGATTTTATGGTAACATCACCGTATAACCGCACAACCGTATAACCTTATAACCGTATATCAAGTTTCTTCCTGATGAACTCTTTGATGAACTCCTCGGTGCCTTCCATGCCAAGAATGCTTGAGTTTATGCAGAGGTCGTATGACTTGCTGTGCCCCCATTCCTTGCCGGTGTAATAGTTGTAGTACGACGAGCGGGTGGCTTCTTTGGTGTCGATGATTTTCTTTGCCTCGTCTTCCGTGCAGCTGTGGCGTTTGCATATACGGCTGATGCGCTCGTCAAGGTCGGCCGTGATGAATACGCTTACCGTGTTCTTGAAGTCGCGCAGCACGTAATCGGCGCACCTGCCGACGAACACGCACGAGTGTTCTGCGGCTGCCTTGCGTATCGCGTCGCTTTGGAACTGGAACAGGCTTTCCTGCGACAGCTTGTTGCTGTAAAAGTTGTTGTCTGACACGAACGGTGCGTGCATGTGGAAAAGCGAGCGGAAAAAGCCCTTTTTCTCGTCGTTCTGTTCAAAGAACTTTTCGCTGAAGCCGCTTTCCTTGGCCGCAAGGTTGAGCAGCTCGCGGTCGTAGAAGTTGCATTTGAAGTCGTCGGCAAGCATCTTCGCGATGACGAGTCCGCCGCTGCCAAGCTGCCTTCCTACGTTGATTATTATCTTTTTATCGTCCATAATATTGTTTTTCTAGTAACGAGTGACGAGTTGACGAGCAGACAAGGAAGTTTGACGGGCAATTGTGTAAAGGTTTCAATGCAAACGTCCTTGTCTACTTGTCAACATGTCTGCTTGTTGACTGACATCTGCTTCTTAAACTTTTTCATGTATTTTGCCATCATGACAAAGGCCACTATGGCCGCCACGGCGTCGGATATGGGCATCGCCGTCCACACTCCGTCTACCTTCATGATGGGCGGCAGGATTACGAGCAGCGGCAGGAGGAACAGCATCTGGCGCGAGAGCGACAGGAAAATGCTGATTTTCGCCTTGCCTATGCACTGGAAGAAGTTTGTGATTACCATCTGGCAACCCACTATCGGGAAGGCCAGCATGTGTATCCTTATACCCTCGATGGCCAGCTCAATAAGATGCTTGTCGGTTGTAAAGAGCCGCGCGCACTGGTAGGGGAAGAACTCGGCGATGACGAAGCCCGTGGTGGTTATTATCGTGGCTGTTATCATCGCAATCTTGAGCACCTTCATGAGGCGGTCGAACCGCTGCGCGCCGTAGTTGTAGCCGGCTATCGGGAGCATGCCCTGGTTGAGTCCGATGGTTACCATCACGAATATGAACGACACCTTGCTGGCTATGCCGTAGGCGCCGACGGCCATGTCGCCGCCGTAGTGTGACAGTCCGGCGTTGATGAAGATTACCACGACGCAGGCGCACACGTTCATCGCGAAGGGTGACATGCCTATACTCGTGATGTTTTTCACGATGTCTTTTTTCAGCTTGTATATGCCCCGTTGGAAGTGCAATATCTCCTGCTGGTTGCTGAACAGCTTGAGCTGCCACATCAGCGCGACGAGCTGTGACAGGATGGTGGCCAGCGCCGCGCCCTGTATTCCCATGCCCAGTGGCCATATAAATATAGGTGCGAGCACTATGTTCAGAATGACGGTGAGGATGGTCGCCGCCATGGCCTGCCTTGGCTTGCTGGCCGCGCGCAGCACGGCGTTCATGCCGAGGAACGTCTGTGACACCACGTTGCCTGCCAGGATTACGAGCATGTAGTCGCGCGCGTAGGGTATGGTGTTCTCGCTCGCGCCGAAGAAATACAGTATGGGGTCGAGGAATAAAAGCGTTATCACGCCGAAGGCCACGCCCACGATGAGGTTTAGTGTGAAACTGTTGCCGAAGATGTGTTCGGCCATCTTGTAGTCTTTCTGCCCTAATTTCACAGAGATACATGTCGACGAGCCTATGCCGACGGCAGCTCCGAAGGCCGCCGAAAGGTTCATCAGCGGGAATGTTATGGCCAGTCCGGAAATTGCCAGAGCGCCAACGCCCTGCCCGATGAAGATGCTGTCTATCATGTTGTACAGCGAAGAGGCCGTCATCGCTATGATGGCCGGCAGGGCATACTGTGCCAGCAGTTTGCCTACCGGCTTTGTTCCAAGTTCAAGTGTTGCCTGTCTGTTATCCATAAAAATCTTTCTTTATCGGTGCAAAGGTACTGCAAAATTTCGGTTAAGCGAAAGATATTGGTAAAAAACAGAGTACTTGACATCCCTCACCGGCTCACCTTGAGGATGGAGCTTGATATGTTGTGCCGGTAGTTGCGGCTGCTTGATGCCGGGGTTGGCGTTGGCGCTTTTTCAATTGATGGCCTTTTGGCAGATAAAAGGCCACCTTTTGGCGGCTGAAAAGCCATGTTTTGCACGCTGAAAGGTGGCATGTTGGGAAGCTGTTGATAATCAGCCGGTTGCAAGTGCCTGCCATGAACGTCAAAAAGGTGCGCCCAAACGAGCGCACCTTTTTGACGGATTGTATGCTGCGGTGCAGCCTTGCCGCATTATTTGCGGTTGCGCTTGTGCATGAAGAAGTCGCGCACGCGCAGTTTCTTCTGCCCTGCCTGCATGGCTTTCGCCATGTTGTATGCCGCCGTCTCCGCATTGTCGTCAGACGAGAATGTGGTGTATGAGTAGTCGTAGCGGTAGCCGTTGAGGCTTTCCCAGTCAATCGTGCCGTCGGCGTTAAGGCCGTATGCAGCATTGGTTATGTCGGTATAGCTTGAGCCGTAGTTGTCTTTGCCTACGCATTCAATCCTTTCGGGAAGCTGTGCCGGCCCTTCTCCGTACAGGCCAACGATGGCAAGCAGGAACATGTCGTCGCCGAATATGTCGTTCAGTGCCATGGGACACTGCCTTGTCTCGTTATCCGACGTTTCGTCGTAGGTTATGGTGTAGTCTTCGGTTTCGATGTCCTTGTCGCCGTTTTCGGTCTCCTCGTATGTGTACTCCGCACTTACGAGATTGCCGCCGCGCCATGTGCAGCTGACGTTGCCGTAGCCGGTGTACGAGTATTTCTCACCGTCGTAGCTGTAGCTTTCCTTCGATGTGCCACTGTATGTTGTCAGGTGGCCGTCGCCGTCATACTTGAATGTCACCGTGCCGCTGCCCTTTTCATATTCGCCGCCTTCGGAATAATTCCACGAACCAGACATCTTTGTTATGTATCCTTTGCCGTTGAAGGTTATGTTCATGTAGTCGTCTTCGCCGTCGGTCATTATAATGTTGCGCTTGTAGTCTATTTCAAGCACGTTGCCGTAGCTTGACGACACGCGTGTGCAGCGTCCATTGTCGTCGTAGTGGAACGTGTAGCTGCCTACCTGTGTGGGCAGTTTGCCTGCAAACGTTGTTGTGGGGCCTTGTGGGGTGGGGCCGCCTTCGTCGTCGTCGCCGCACGATGTGAATGCTACGGAGCACAGCGCGAAGGCCATGCATGGTACAAGATACTTCCAACTCTTCTTGTTCATTTTTGTAATGTTTTTGGTTTAAAGCCTGCTGTTGTCGCAGACCGTAGATTTAACAATAATTGGGACTTTGATGTTTAAAGTTTTTAACGTCACCCACGGCTGCCCCATTCTGTCGCGGAGTGTGTATTTCAAGTGTCTAAATATGGTTTACATTGCGTGTTTGCGGCTGTTTCCCACAGTTTTCTATAATGCTTGTTGCAATGCAAATTTATAATTTTTGCATTTATTCTCCTTGTTGATTAAATACTATTTAACGTATAAACCGTAATTTTAACACGGTCTGTAAATGTTTTGTTTGCACTTTTTGAGAAATCAATGTGCGCTTGTGTGTTTTGTCGATTACATTGTTTTGTAATTGCATGCTGCGCACTTGAATTGCGAAAGGCGGTCTTTTGTCTTGCAAAATGCCATGTTTTGCATTGTAAAAGGCCGTCAATCGCGATGCAAAAGACGGCCTTTTACAATGCGTTGATTTACAGCGTGTTGCGTTGAAGTACGGCTGAAGTGCCGCTGGCAATGGAAAGTTTTTTGAGAAAAAGGCTGATTTTTTATATATATTTGCAACTTTCGGGCGCTTCATTGCGTCTAAAGTGCAGAAACAAAAGACAGAAAGATATGAAAAGTTTGATTGCGACATTGATGGTGGCTTTGGCGGCCTGCATGCCTGTACATGCACAGAGGTCAGCCTATGGACAGGTAAGTGATGCGGCGCAGGCGGCTGATACGGCAGGCATTGTGGCCTATTCGGACACAACGGTCGTCGATACTGCGGCGGCGGAACCTGTGGTTGACAACGGCGGCGGCAGCCGTTGGGAGTTGTCGATAAAGGATGTTGACGAACCGTTTACTCTCATAGCCTATCTCGCCACAATCGGTGTGGGGGGCGTGATAGTGGCCGTGTTCTTCGTATTGCTGTGCCTGCTTACAGTGTTTTCACCCGTCATCCTTATCGCCGTGGTGCTTTACATGGTGATGAAACGTAAGAACGCGCGTTACAGGTTGGTTGAGAAGGCGATGGAGACTGGTACGCCCATACCTGACGAAATCCGCCGCTCTGAGACTCTGGATGGCGGCATGCTTTGGCGCAGGGGCATACGCAACGCCTCAATCGGCCTCGGCATAGTTGCTTTCGCTATATGTGTAGGTTCTGGCTGGGTTGCCGGCATCGGTCTTATTGTGGCTGTCTATGGCGCGGGCCAGGCTGTTATAGCGCGTACATCGGGCAAGGACAAGGGAGACAACGAAAGTCGTGAGGACGGTAATCTGTAATATTCTAAGTAAGTGTTGACGCCAAGGCCGCATGCCTTTTGATGCGGCAGGACTAAGCAATGTGCCGGTTGTACATATATAGTGCTTTCCGCCTGCTGTTGGTTTTATTGTGCGTGTGGCTTCTTGATTAAACATGCTTTCAGGCAATGGGGAAATCTCTTAACGACATATCGTTGGTGGCCAGGGTTGTGGCGTTCGGCGACAAGCGTGCTTTTGACGCGCTTGTAAAGAAGTACCAGTCGTCCGTGCGCAGCTTCTTCATGGGGCATACATTCGGCGATGCGCAGCTGAGTGACGACCTTGCGCAGGAGACTTTTATCAAGGCTTACGTCAACATAGGGCGTTTCCGCAACCTGTCGGGCTTCTCTACATGGCTGTTCCGCATTGCTTACCGCGTGCTTTTGGATGATGTCCGTGCCCGGAAGCGTCTTGACAGTGTTGATGCCGATGCCGTCAAGATTGCCGCCGGTGGGGCTGACGGCGGAATGCGGATGGACATTTACCGTTGCATGCGTATGCTGCGGGCGGAGGAACGCACGTGCATCACGCTTCAACTGGTTGAAGGGCAGTCGTTGGAAGACATCGCCGAGATAACAGGCATACCCGTGGGTACGGTGAAATCGCACTTGTCGCGCGGTAAGGCTAAGTTGGCTTTATATTTAAAAGAAAATGGTTATGGATGACAACAGGGATGAACTTATTGTGAGGAAGTTCTTTGAGGAGAACAAGGTGGATATTTCCGACGATGGCTTCTCGCGCCGGGTAATGCGCCGATTGCCCGACCGTGCGCGGCGGCTGAACCGTATCTGGACTGCCGTCTGCGTGCTTTCCGGTCTGTTGCTTGCAGCCAAATGCGGATGGATTGGGGCGTTGGTGACATGTCTTTGTGATTTTTTCGCCAAGTTGGATGTACATCTTTGGCTTGTAGGCAGGCCTTGCCTTGTATGGCTGTTGTTGCTGTCGGCGATATTCTTGGGAGGCTATAAGGTGCTTGCGGAGGAATGACGTGGGGCTTTTGCGTCTTCATTCAACGGCAAAGGCGTGCTTTCTTATAATGTAACGGCTTGGTATCTGTCATGCAGGTATCAAGCCGTCAGTCTTTACCGTTGTTCTTGTTTATTCCATGTCAAAGTAAAATCCGCCGTCGTCCGTGCCGTCGTTTTCAGGCTCTTGCGGTTTCGGAGGGTTCTTCAGGTTGCCTTTCTCGTCATACATTCCGTATGTGATGCGCAGCACAATGAACTCCGTCCGCCTGTTCAGCTGGTTGCATATCTCCTGTTTTTCCGGGTCAAGCTTCTTTATGAAGTCTTCGGTAAGCACGTCGCCCTCTTTCAGCCACGGGTACTTCTCGGTCAGTTTCTTGCGTATGGTCTTTGGTTTTCCCTTGCCGTAGCCAACCGGTGACAGCCTATCTTTGGCTATTCCATGTTCAATCAGGTAATCGACAACGGCCTGCGCCCTGCGTTGCGACAGCGTTTTGTTGTATTCCTCGCTGCCCTTGTAGTCGCAGTGTGCGCTGAGTTCTATGGTGACGTTTGGGTTTTCGTTGAGCAGTTTCACGAGTTCGTCGAGTGCGGCGGTCGATTCAGGGCGCAGCGAATATTTGTCGAAGTCGTAGAAAATGTTGTCTATCAGCACGGGAACGCGGATTGACGCCAACGGGAATTGCAGCACATATTCCTCCGACTCCTGCACCGGTTCTACGCGAAGTTCCTCCTTATGGTTGAGGAAACCTTTGCATGTAGCCAGCATGATGTAGTCAACGCCGGGCTGGATAACCTGCGTAAACGAGCCGTCCATCTTCACGCTTAGCTTCAGGTTTGTGCCGTCGCTTCCAACCATGTACACCAAAGCTTCTGGCAGTTCGTAGCCGTCCATCTCGTAAACCCAGCCCTTTACGGTCTGTATTATTTCAGGTTTCTCAAAGCTGTAGATGTGGTCGTAGCCGCGTGCGTCGCCCCTGTTGGATGAGAAGAAGCCGCGGTTGTGAGGGCCTTCGAAGGTCATTCCGAAGTCGTCGCCTTGTGAGTTGAGCGGGTAACCGGGGTGTTCCAGCGTCACTCGGCCCGTCTTTGGGTCGGCCTTGGCTATGTAAATGTCAAGTCCTCCAAATCCTTTGTGGCCGTTGGACGAGAAGTACAAGTCGCCGTTAGGTCGGAATGTGGGAAACATCTCGTCGCCTTCGGTGTTGATAGGTTCGCCAAGGTTCTCGACGCCACCAAGTCCGGCGGCAGTCATACGTATGCGCCAGATGTCGAGTCCGCCCTTGCCTCCGGGCATGTCAGACGTAAAGTAAAGCCACTGCCCGTCGGGAGATATTGCCGGGTGGGCGTAGCTTGACAGCGTGTCGCGTGTCAGTTCGAGCGGTGTGGGCTTGCCCCATGCGGCGTCGCTCCTGGCAGATGTCACAATGGTTGCAAACCTCGGATAGTTCGGGTCGGTAGTACATTGCGTGAGATACATTTCCCTTTGGTCGGGTGTAAAGCAGCATGCACCCTCGTCATTCTCGGTGTTCAGTCCCGATTCGATGGTTTCCGGGCGTAGCCATTTGCCCTTTTCGTCTTTTTGAGAGTAGAAGATGTCACCGTTCTTCGTGCCTGTTATTCCGCTAAGTTCGTCTCCAAGAGCCTCGTTGCGGGTGGAAGTGAAGTACAGTTGGTCGTACTCGTCGCCGAAGAGCATTGGCGAATAGTCGGCCCGGCGCGAGTTGAATATGTCCATCTTCTTGACTATGTATCTTGAGCCTGCGTCTTTTTCGGCTTGTGCGGTCTGTGCTGCGAGCAGTCCTGTCTTGGCCTGTCCGTTGTCAGGAAGCGTGTCTAATACAAGCTGGTATTCCTTTGCCGCTTCCTTGTAACTGGCCGCCTTCATAAGCAGGCGTGCCAAGGCGAGGTGTGTGTTGATGCTGTCCTGCTTGTAGCGTATGACGTTCCGGTATGCGGCTATTGCTTTTGCGTTGGAGTTTATGCGGTCGTAGCAGTAGGCAAGCTTTGCCGCCCGCTGTCCGCGTTTGGCCTTTTCTTTCGCTGGTGTTTTGTTGTAGGCTATCTTGAATTCCTCTGCTGCGTCGAAATATTCGCCCAAGGCGAGGGCTTTTTCGCCTTTTTTCATGTAGTGGTCGGCGCCGCATGAGGTGAAAGAAAACGCCAATACACCTATTAATATATATGCCGATGTTCTGATATTCATGTCATAGAAGGATGAAAAGCCCCTCCCGACCTCCCCCGTGGGGATGGGAAAGACAGCTTTGACGGTAATCTTGCTCCTCCCCACGGGGGAGGTCGGGAGGGGCTTTATATAATAACTTGTTTTGCTGTTATTTATTGTTTGAACTGCAGGCGGAATGTACATCCTTCTTTCCATCGGTCGCATCCGTAGGCCGTCTTGCCCTTTATGATGTGCCCTTTGCCGCATACGGGGCAGACTTTGCCTATGATTGTGTCATCGGCTGGCAGCGTTTGTTCTTCCTTTTTCGGTGCTGTCTTGGCCGGTTTTGCCTTCGGTTGTGCTGCCGGTTTGGGCGTTGCGGTTTTCTTTTTGACCTTTTTCTTCAGGTCTTCGTCGGTCGTTACGGCTACGTGGCGGTTGCTGTTGTCGGCCAGCACGTCGTTTACGATGGTCGTTATTTGCTGCTTCAGTTCGTCAATGAACTGCCCTGCGTCATACTTCTTGTGCTCGATGTCGCGCAGCTTTTTCTCCCATATACCGGTAAGCTCGCAGCTCTTGAGCAGTTCTTCCTTGATGATGCCGATAAGCTCGATGCCTGTAGGTGTGGCGACAATCTTCTTCCGTTCACGCCTTATGTAGTGTCTCTTGAACAGAGTTTCGATGATATTTGCCCTCGACGACGGCCTTCCGATGCCGTTTTCTTTCAAGGCGGCGCGCAACTCCTCGTCTTCCACAAACTTGCCGGCCGTTTCCATCGCCCTGAGCAGCGTCGCTTCGGTGTAGTATGGAGGCGGAGATGTCCACTTTTCGGTAAGCGTCGGCTTGTGAGGGCCGCTCTCTCCCTTGATGAATGCAGGCAAGGTGCGCTCCTCGTCCTGTTGTTTCGAGCTGTCGTTGTCGTCCTGCGGCACGTCCTTCGCATGCAGCACGCGCCATCCGGGGTCAAGTATCTGCTTGCCGGATACCTTGAAGTCAACTTCGCCCACACGTCCCGTGGCGGTTGTTGTTGAGAACTTGCAGTCGGGATAGAACACGCTGATGAAGCGGCGGGCTATCAGGTCGTAGACGTTCCGCTCCAAGTCGGTAAGGCTTTGGGCGGGAACGCCGGTGGGTATGATGGCGTGGTGGTCGGTGACTTTCGACGAGTCGAACACCTTTTTACTTTTCGGCAGTGGCTTACCGGCCAGCGGTTGGGTGAACGCCTCGTAGCCCCGTAAGCCCCGAAGGGTGGCGGCGCACTTGGGATAGATGTCGTCGCTCAGGTACTGAGTGTCCACACGGGGGTATGTCGTGAGCTTTTTCTCGTAAAGCGACTGGATTACATTGAGCGTGGTTTCGGCGCTCATGGAGAACTTCTTGTTGCAGTCAACCTGCAAGGAGGTGAGGTCGTAGAGGTGGGGAGGGGCTTCGCGGCCGGCCTTCTTCTGCACATCGGTTATGGTGAAGGGCTTTCTTTCAATCTGCGCGAACGACTGTTCACACTCTTCCTTGTTTGTGAACTTGCCCTTTGTGGCGGTGAACAGCGTGTCGCGGTACACCGTGGAGAGCACCCAATAAGGTTCGGGTTTGAAGTTGTCTATTTCCTTCTGTCGGTTGACAATCAGCGCAAGGGTAGGCGTCTGCACACGTCCTACGGACAGCACCTGCCGGTTTTGCCCGTATTTCAGTGTGTACAGACGTGTCGCGTTCATGCCGAGCAGCCAGTCGCCTATGGCTCGGCTAAGTCCGGCAAGATACAAAGGCTTGTATTCCTCTTGGTCTTTCAGCGTGCGGAAGCCGTCGCGTATGGCCTCGTCGGTCATCGACGAAATCCAGAGACGCTTCACGGGGCACTTCGCCTGAGCCTTCTGCATCACCCAACGCTGTATCAGTTCGCCCTCCTGTCCGGCGTCGCCGCAGTTTATTATGCCGTCGGCGGCCTGCATAAGGCGTTCTATCACGGCAAACTGTTCGGCCACTCCTTTGTCCTCGATGAGCTTTATGCCGAAGCGCTGGGGTATCATGGGCAGTGAGCCGAGCGCCCACCGCTTCCACATCGGGGTGTAGTCGTCAGGCTCTTTCAGCGTACACAGGTGGCCGAAAGTCCATGTCACCTGGTATCCGTTGCCTTCGATGTAGCCCTTGTGCGAGGCTGTTGCGCCCAGTATTCGCGCTATGTCGCGCGCCACGCTCGGTTTCTCGGCGATGCAGACAATCATTTATAGAAGACTCACCCCAGCCCTCCTGAAGGGAGGGAGTTTGATTACTCTGTGGCGGTTTTTATTTAATTGTTATACTGATGTTATCAAAATCTCATTTTTCAACCCTCTTTCTTGTACCTTGTATGTATATTAAAGCAAAGGCATATCAAGCTCCCTCCCTTCGGGAGGGTTGTGGTGGGTATCTTAATACCCCAGCTCTTCTCCTACTAATACAACCGTGTGGCGGCCTGCCGGGTGAGAGTTGCGCATGAAGTGGATGTAGTTGCAGATGCTTTCGGGCGAGTTGCAGTTGTGGCATACGCCGTCAACCTGGCACGGGGTCTTTATGTCGAAGCGTGCGGCGTTGATGGGACTGGCCGTCGAACGGGCGCGTGCGAGGGCGGCGTTTACGTCCTGCGCCACTTTGTTAAGCCCTATTACGAGGATTACTTTCTTAGGCCCGAAGGTTATTGCTGCCACGCGGTTGCCGTTGCCATCGATGTTCACAATCACGCCGTCTTCGCTTATCGCATTGGCGCTTGTCAGGTAAAAGTCGGCCGAAAACGCCTCGCGGTATATGCGTTGCGCCTCGTCACGGTCGGCGGCAAGGTCGCGGTCGAGCAGTTTCAGACTGCGTTTGTGCAGCACTTCGGTCAGCCCCATGTCACGTATTGTCATCGAGCCGCCCCATGATACGCTGCTTCCGTCGGGTATCATGGCCGACACTTGTTCAACTGCTTCAGCCGCTGTGGGGCAGTATATGGCCTCGAAGTTGCGCCTTTTCAGGTTCTTTATCATCTTTTCCGCAAGCCGTTGGTTGCGTATTTCTTTAGGTGTCATAATGCGTTTTGTATTAAGTTCACGGATAAATGTGCTTGCAAAGTTAGTTATTTTTTCGTCATTTCGGGCGTGTTGCGTTATAAATGTCGGCGGCTTTAACATCCAGTGGCTTTGCAAGAGGGGGCCTTTTGGCCTGCAAAAGGCCGTCTTTTGGCTTGTAAAAGGCCACCTTTTGCAAGGTAAAAGGTGGCATATTGCGGAGCGCTTGATAATCAGGGAGTTATGAAGCGGTATTTGGCTTATCAGCCGAATAGGCCCTATAAGGCTTATAGGACTAATAAGGCGAATACAATTAATAGGAGCATATCAAGCTCCCTCCCTTGGGGAGGGTTGGGGTGGGTTCGTCATTTTCACTCCCTTTTATTTTGCATTTCGCTCGGCTTGCACTATCTTTGCACATTAAAAACGAAAGTAAAGCCGATGCACAAGATAGCAGCAATATTGATGTTTCTCGCGTTCGCCTCAGCCGTTTGCGCGCGCACGGGCGAAAATGCGCTGAAGGTGAAGTATCCGGGCGGCAGGACATACATGTTCCGCGTTGAGCTGAAAGACAAGAACGGCACGCCCTTCAGCCTCGACAGGCCGTCGGAGTTCCTGTCGGCAAAGGCTCTGGAGCGGCGTAACCGCCAGCATCTGCGGCTTGATTCTACCGACCTTCCCGTCAATCCGGCTTACATAAACGAAATCCTTTCTACGGGAGTTGAAGTGGTGGGGCACAGCAAGTGGAACAACACCGTGCTTGTGCGCAGCCGCCATTTGTCACGGCTGAAGAGCATCGCGCTGCTCGGGTGCGTCAAGTCTATCCGCAAGGTGTGGACGTCTCCCGACTCGATAAGTCCCGCTCCGCCGCGTGCGAGGTATCACACGGAGTTCAACCATTGGGAGACTGTAAAGCAAAGTCCTTACGGAGTGACGCTCGAACAGACGGAAATGGTGGCCGGCGAGCAGCTGCACAGCCGCGGCTATCGCGGTCGCGGAATGACAATCGCCGTGCTCGACGGCGGCTTTATGAACGCCGACCGCATACCCTGCCTCAAAGAAGCGCGTGTTGTCGGCACGGCAGACTTCGTTGTGCCGCGTTCAGAAAGCATATTCAAGGAGATGGACCACGGCACGAAGGTGCTCTCGGTAATGGCCGCCGACGTGCCCGGCACATTCGTCGGGGCGGCTCCTGACGCCTCTTTCTGGCTGCTGCGGTGCGAGGACGGTTATACCGAAAGCCTTGCCGAAGAGGACTATTGGGCGGCGGCAGCCGAGTTTGCCGACAGCGTAGGCGTTGACATAATAAGCAGCTCGTTGGGCTTCCATGCCTTCGACAGTTCCGCAGACAACTATACCTACCGTCAGCTTGACGGCCATACCGCCCTTATTTCACGTAGCGCCTCGATGCTTGCGGCCAAGGGCATACTGCTCATAAACAGTGCTGGCAACGACGGAATGGCCTCGTGGAAGAAAATCAACGTGCCTGCCGACGCGCAGGACATCATCACCGTGGGCGCGGTTACGCCCGACAGGCTCAACGCTTCGTTCAGCAGTATCGGCCCGACGGCCGACGGCCGCATAAAGCCCGACGTCATGGCGCAGGGCAGTCCGACGGCCGTCATCACCGGCAGGGGCACTATAATAAAAGATGTGGGCACGTCGTTTGCTACTCCGCTTGTGGCCGGACTGGCCGCCTGTCTTTGGCAGGCGTTGCCCGGGAAGACGGCTTTGCAGATGGTAGACCTGCTGCGCCGCTGCGCCGACAACGCCGCTACGCCGGACAACATCTACGGTTACGGCATACCAGACTTCTGGAAAGCATACGAAATGGGGAAGGAGTGAATTTGAAAACCCATCCCAGCCCTCCCCAAGGGAGGGTGTTTGGATAGCTTATCAGGCGATAATGCCGGTGGTGATATGTATCTGTTCTTTTTGCTCCTTGCCTGTATTCTTTATTGACTTTTGATAAAATGAAATATCAAGACGTGCTTTTTGCACCTGACAATGGTAATCAAGCCCCTTCCCTTCGGAAGGGTGGGGGTGGGTATCTGTCCCTGCTTGAACTCAACTCCCTTGTCCGCCAGGCAGTTGAATTGACACTGCCTGACGAGTATTGGGTGGAGGCAGAGCTGTCGGAAGTGCGCGAGCGCGGCGGCCATTGCTATATGGAGCTTGTGCAGAAAGCCGCCGACGGGGTTACGCCTGTGGCGCGTGCGTCTGCAAAGTGCTGGCGCAGCGCATGGATGTTGGTGCGCCCACACTTCGAGCGCGTTACCGGCGAGACTCTCCGTCAGGGGCTGAAGGTGTTGCTGAAGGTGCGTGCGCAGTTCCATGAGAACTACGGTTTTTCATGGATTGTGTCAGATATCGACCCAACGTTCACCCTCGGCGACATGGCTCGCAAGCGTCAGGAAGTTATCCGAAAACTGAAGGAGGAAGGAGTGTTCGACCTTAACAAGCAGCTCGCCCTTTCGCCGTTCGCCCAGAATATAGCCGTAATATCCAGCGAGACGGCAGCCGGTTACGGCGACTTCTGCAACCAGCTTGACACCAACCAGTTCGGTTTCGGGTTCAGCGTGACGCTTTTTCCTGCCATAATGCAGGGCGAACGCACCGCGCAGAGCATTATCTCCGCCTTGGATTGTGTGAACGCCGACGTTGAAAAATATGACTGCGTGGTTATAATAAGAGGTGGAGGTGCAACGAGCGACCTATCCGCTTTCGACTCGTTTGAACTTGCCGAGAACGTTGCAAACTTCCCTCTGCCTGTCGTTACGGGCATCGGCCACGAGCGTGACGAGTCGGTTGTGGACATGGTTGCGCACACTCGCGCGAAGACTCCGACAGCCGCCGCCGCGCTGCTTATTGACAACCTGAAGCGTACTTCTGAGCGTATCGACCATGCACGCATGGCCGTAGCCACAGCCGTAAGCCGCCGAATGGACTTTGAGCGGCTGCGCCTTGCACGTTTGGCTGAGCGCATCCCGGTGCTGTTCTCTCTCGTGAGGACGCGCCATGAGGCACGGATAGACGCCTTGTCGGCCAAGCTGCGTGCTGCCGTCGATGCCGGTCTGGGTTCCGCCTTGCACCGCATTGAGCGCTTGGCGGCCGGAATACAGCCGTTGGCGGAACGGCGCATCACCGCCGAGAAGCACCGTCTTGAACTGCTTGAACAGCGTACCGCCGCGCTTGACCCTGCACGCCTGCTCAGGCGCGGCTACTCGATAACGTTGCACAACGGCAGCGCCGTGCGCTCGTCGGCGGCATTGAGAGACGGCGACGTCATCGAGACCTTGTTTGGAAAAGGGCGGATAAAGTCTACTGTAACAAAGAAAGTCAAATGAGCTTGTCACGCCATTCCATAAAATTCCATATCTCACAGTTTTCACGAAGAAATAAGAAAAACTATCGCAACAATGAAAGAAACCACTTACGAGGAAGCTCTCAAACAGCTTGAAACCATCGTGGCCAAGATGGAAAACGACGAACTCGACATTGACAGCCTGTCGCAACAGCTTAAGACAGCCCAACGCCTAATCAAGCTTTGCAAGGACAAACTTGCTAAGGCCGACGGGGAAATAAAGAAAATCCTTGGCGATTCTTAATTAGTAATCCGTGACGTAAATCCATGATTGCTTGCCGGTGGGTGCTGGTATTATAAGACTTATCATTCCAATTCTTGCCGTACGCTACTCTTTACGGCAAAATTATTTGATAAATAATTGTTTGTTACTAAGATAATTGTTACTTTTGCAACAATAAACTCATCAATTAAAGCTATATTATGAAAAATATGGATTGGGCAAACTTGTCTTTTGGCTATCGGCCGACAGACTATAACGTCCGTTGTTATTACCGCGACGGAAAGTGGGGAGAAATCGAGGTGTGCTCAGACGAGTACATCAAGATGCACATGGCGGCCACATGCCTGCATTACGGTCAGGAAGCTTTTGAGGGGCTGAAGGCCTACCGCTGTCCTGACGGCAAGGTGCGTGTGTTCCGCATGGACGAGAACGCCGCGCGTCTGCAAAGCACTTGCCGCGGCATACTTATGCCTGAAGTGTCTACTGAACTGTTTGAGGAAATGGTGACCAAGGTTGTACGCCTCAACCAGGATTATATCCCGACTTATGAGAGCGGTGCCACTCTTTACATACGTCCGCTGTTGGTTGGAATGTCGGCACAGGTAGGTGTGCATCCTGCTTCTGAATACCTGTTCATGATATTCGTGACACCGGTAGGTCCGTATTTCAAGGGAGGATTTGCCACAAATCCATACGTCATCATACGTGAGTACGACCGCTCCGCTCCGCTTGGCACAGGCGTATATAAGGTCGGTGGCAACTACGCCGCTTCTCTGCGTGCCAACAAGCTGGCTCATGACCTCGGCTATGCCTGCGAGTTCTATCTCGACGCCAAGGAAAAGAAGTATATGGACGAGTGCGGTGCGGCCAACTTCTTCGGCATCAAGGACAATACGTATGTCACACCGAAGTCGACGAGCATACTGCCGAGCATCACCAACAAGAGCCTTATGCAGCTTGCAGAGGACATGGGCATGAAAGTTGAGCGCAGGCAAATTCCTGAAGAAGAGCTTTCAACGTTCGAAGAGGCCGGAGCATGCGGTACTGCCGCTGTGATAAGTCCTATCTCCAAGATTGACGATTTGGAGAACCACAAGAGCTATGTCATCAGCAAGGACGGCAAGCCAGGCCCTATAAGCACCATGCTTTACAACAAGCTGCGCAACATTCAGTACGGCATAGAGCCTGATGTACATGGATGGACGAAAGTAGTGATTGAATAAATTAAGAATTAAAAATGAAAAGTGAAAAATCCAATGGCCGGTATTGGATGTAGGACAGATGGATTTTTCACTTTTCATTTCTCATTTTTCATTTGATAAAATGTCTAAAGGCAAATTGGCCAAGTTCGCCGATATGGAGCGTTACTCCAATGTATTTCAGTATCCGTATTCGGTTGTAGACAATGTTCCTTTTGATATGAAAGGGCGTTGGCGTGAGATGTATTTCCATAATGACAATCCCATTGTGCTTGAACTTGGCTGCGGCCGGGGAGAGTATGCCGTCGGGCTGGCGCGCATGTTCCCGGAAGTGAACTTCATAGGTGTGGACATAAAGGGTGCGCGCATGTGGACAGGGGCAACCCAGGCGCTTGCCGAGGGGCTGTCAAACGTGGCGTTCCTGCGCACCAACATAGAGATTATCGACCGCTTTTTCGCTCCCGGCGAGGTGCAGGAAATATGGCTGACGTTCAGCGACCCGCAGATGAAGAATGTGCGCAAGCGCCTTACCAGCACGTACTTCATGGAGCGTTACCGCCGCTTCCTTGTTGACGGTGGTATTGTACACCTTAAGACTGACAGCAATTTCCTTTTCACATATACAAAATACATGGTGGAGCATAACGCCCTGCCGGTGCTCTTTTCAACGGAAGACCTTTACCATGCGGCTGATGTTGACGACGAGACGCGACGCATCCTTTCCATACGGACTTATTATGAGAGCCAGTGGATAGAGCGTGGGATGAACATACGCTACATGAAGTTCCGCTTGCCACATGCCGTGGCCTTGACGGAGTCGGGTGTGGAAATTCCTGTTGACGACTACCGTAGTTACAAGCGTGCCGGACGGAGCGGAGTGGAGACACGGCAGTGAAAAGGTAAAGAGCGGAAGGCTGTAAACCAGATAATCTTGACGGAGCAATAACTTTTCCGTACTTTTGCATTTTTTTGTTTTCCAATATGATACATATCGCGTTGCGATATGTAGTCTTTTGCGTTGTGGTTTGCCGCAAACGGGAGTCTGAAAGGTGATGTTTTGTCTTTCAATTACCATTCTGTGGCGCAACATGTTGAGGTAGAATATGTTACGTCATGAAGGGTCTGATTGTCGATGCGGTGGAATACCGCGCCTGCATCTTTCATCGCAGATATAGCCGGATGGCTGAATTTTGCGTCGGAAAATGAAAGACGAAAGGCATTTTATGGAAATAAAACGCTTACAGTAACGGGATTATTTTATAATTTTGCACGGCAAACTAAAACAGAAGCATTATGACGCTATATCCGAAACTGATAATGGACGCCTTGGCTACGGTTACGTATCCGGGCACGAAGAAGAATCTTGTGGAGAGCGAGATGGTGGCCGACAACTTGAGGATTGACGGTATGAAAGTGTCGTTCTCGCTCATTTTCCCACGCGATACCGACCCGTTCATGAAGTCTACGCTCAAGGCTGCGGAGGCTGCCATACACTATCATGTAAGCAAAGACGTGGAAGTGACAATCTCGGTAGAGACGAAATCCAAGCCTCGTCCGGAGCCGGGCAAGATGCTTCCGGGTGTGAAGAACGTCGTGGCCGTAAGTTCAGGCAAGGGCGGAGTGGGCAAGAGCACCGTAGCGGCTAACCTTGCCATCGCACTGGCGCGGCTTGGCTATAAGGTAGGTCTGCTCGATACGGACATCTTCGGTCCGTCAATGCCAAAGATGTTCGATGTTGAGGATGCGCGCCCATACGCCGTGCACAAGGACGGGCGCGACCTTATTGAGCCTGTAGAGAAATACGGCGTGAAGCTGTTGAGCATAGGATTTTTCGTAAATCCTGACACGGCGACGCTCTGGCGCGGCGGAATGGCATCGAACGCGCTGAAGCAGCTTATCGGCGACGCCGACTGGGGCGAACTTGACTATTTCATACTTGACACTCCTCCGGGAACAAGCGACATTCACCTTACATTGCTTCAGACGTTGGCGATAACCGGTGCGGTAATAGTCAGCACGCCGCAGAAGGTGGCTCTTGCCGACGCGCGCAAGGGCATCGACATGTACAGGAACGACAAGGTGAATGTGCCGATACTCGGACTTGTGGAAAACATGGCATGGTTTACTCCGGCAGAACTGCCCGAAAACAAGTATTACATATTCGGCAAGGAAGGATGCAAGGAATTGGCGAAGGAAATGAACGTGCCGCTGCTTGCACAAATCCCCGTGGTGCAGAGCATCTGTGAGAGCGGCGATGACGGCAAGCCTTCGGCGTTGAACGCAAGTACAATGACCGGCCAGGCTTTCATCAACCTTGCACAGGCCGTCGTTACAACGGTAAACCGCCGCAACAAGGAACAAGGGCCGACAAAAGTTGTGGAAGTGAAAAATAATTAATAATTAAGAGTCAAGAATTAAGAAATATGCCTTTGATGACGGTGTATTTCTTAATTCTTGACTCTTAATTTTTTAACTCTTAGCTCTTAATTCTTAATTCTTAATTCCTTTTGTCCATTTTCCTCCATACGTATGCGATGTATGCGAGGACAAATGGAACGAGCAGCGATACGTAGAACATTACGGAAAGGGTAAATTCGCTGCTGCAACTGTTGTATATTGTCAGGCTGCTTTGCAAGTCGGCGGTGGAAGGGTAGTAAGCCGTATTGTTCCATCCTGCGCATAGCAGGAGGCTTAGTACTGCAAGCACGGCTCCGATGCCTGCCGGCCATATACCGCGAATGTACATGTTGCTTAAAATCGTCTTCATGCAGCCGAAAAGGAACAGTGCTACCCCCACAAGCAGGATTATGGCGAGCGGCCACATGTCGCAGAAGTTGTTGAAATACTTGTCAGGCTCGATGTATATTTCACCGGTTGTCATGTCTACGGCATATCCGTCTTTCAGCAGGATGTACACAACTGAGACGATGAAGAACACGAGGAACGGCACAAAGTTGCCGACGAGGCGCACCGTGGCGCGCGACCTCACATTCTCGTTGTCAACATTGTTTATGATGTAAAGGATGCCGAGAATGCGCGCAAGGAAGAATACAGCGAGGCCGAATATCCAGTTCCAGCCGTTGAGCAGGGCGTCAAGTCCGTGGCTGGCATTTGTCCAACGGCTTATTATGGGATTACCCTCGCCAAGTATGCTGGCTTTTTCAACGATGAAGTTTGCCCCGTTGAAGAACGTTGCCACGGCGATGCCGAGCAACAGAGGCCCTGCAATGCCGTTTATGATAAGGAACCATTGGAATGTGCGTGTGCCGAGCAGGTTTCCCAACTTATGCTGGAACTCGTAGCTTACGGCCTGCAGTACAAACGTGACGAGGATGAGCATCCACACCCAATATGCGCCTCCGAAACTTGTGCTGTAAAACAGCGGGAACGAAGCGAAGAATGCTCCGCCAAACGTCACGAGCGTAGTGAACGTGAGTTCCCATTTGCGTCCTGTAGAGCTTGTTATCAGACGGCGTTCGCCATCGTCTGCACTTAGTGAAAACATTACTGAGTTAGCCCCTTGTACGAACATCATGAAAACCAATAACGCTCCGAGCAGGGAAACGACAAACCACCAATAGTGCTGTAAGAAATCGTATGACATAATATCATTTTTTTATTAGTAATGGGAGAACATGGGAAGGGCAAATGAATTATTCACTCTTGATTCATCACTCTTCACTTTTTACTTTTGTGTCCTCATATTCGGGTCCTTTCCTTATTGCCTTGCACATTATGCTTATTTCAACGATAAGAAGGAGTGTGAACAAGGCGAGGAACACGAAGAATGTAAGCATGACGGAGCTTGAGCTGATGTCGGATACGGCGGCCCATGTGGGCAACATGTCCTGTATCGTCCATGGCTGGCGTCCGAACTCGGCGACAATCCATCCCGCTTCGCTGGCTATATATCCGAGCGGCAGCAGGGCCATGCCCGTTATGTGCAGCCAGCGCATCTTGGTTATGTCTTTTTTGTAAGACAGGAATGCGGACAGGGCAAAGAACAGCAGGAACAATACGCCCAGGCCGACCATGACGCGGAAAGCCCAGAAGCATACGGGGATGTATGGCACGGTTTGCTCGGCGTTGTCAATGTATCCGTAGCCGAAGTATTTGATGTTCTCGTCGAGTGTCTTGCGGTGGTTGTCGGCAGCTGCGGTGTCTCCGCTTTTCTTGGCTTCGCGGTAACCGGACAATGCCGTTATTGCCTTGCGGCCGCGTTCCATCTTTTCGGCGAGCGGTAAGGCCGTGGTTCCGTCGGGCTGGGTGTATCCGCCGCGTATGATGTCGTTTACTCCAGGCACGTAGCCGTTGAAGTCGCGTGTGGCGAGCATCGACAGCATTTTGGGTATTTCTATTTTTAAAGGAGGTTCTTCGGATGAAGCGTAATCAGGCTGTTCAAAAGGATTTACCCACGCCGCGATTGTAAGCCCCTCGCCGTGCCCGCCGTCATAGAGGGCTTCCATGGCTGCAAGCTTCATCGGCTGCGACTTCGCCACCATGTACGCCGAGTTGTCGCCACTGTACATGGCGAGCAATGACGATACGAGTCCTATGATTGATGCGATTTTAATGCTTTGCACTGCAAGGCGGCGGTCTTTTTCAACGGTCATGTTGTTTTTCCGCTTGCGGAACAGGAGGTAGCAGCTGACTGCAACCGTGAAGATTGCTCCGATAATCCATGCGGATATCACGGTATGGAAAAACTTGTCGATGGCGAACGGCGACAATGCCACTTCAGCGAACGACGTCATCTCGTTGCGCATGGTGTCAGGGTTGAATGCCTGTCCTACGGGATATTGCATCCAGGCGTTTGCAACGAGAATCCACCATGCCGATATTGTTGCGCCAAGGCCGGTGAGCCATGTCGACGCAAGGTGGAAGCCGCGTGACACTTTCTCCCATCCGAAAAACATTACGCCGACAAACGTTGCTTCAAGGAAGAAGGCTACTATGCCTTCAATTGCAAGCGGTGCGCCGAATATGTCGCCTACCAGCCATGAGTAGTTGCTCCAGTTTGTGCCGAACTCGAATTCGAGGATGATGCCTGTAGCCACGCCCATGGCAAAGTTTATTCCGAACAGTTTTTGCCAGAACCGTGAGGCGTCTTTCCAGAAAGTTTTGCCCGTGCGGTAATAGCACGTTTCCATTATGCCCATGATAAGTGCAAGCCCCAGCGTAAGCGGAACGAAGAGCCAATGGTAGATGGCTGTGAGTGCGAATTGCGCCCTCGACCAGTCGACCGTGCCTGCACTTATGCTTAAAAACAAGTTGTCCATAATTTATTGATTTTTTCTGTTGTTAAATGGTTATGTGGAATGACCAGATGAAAGCAAGGTGTGTGGTGTGACGTTGTTTTGCTTTTGTTCTTCACTTTTCCGCAGCTCTTCCGGTTATTTGTTTCGATACGTATTCGGCTTCGTTGCCGTCGGCACGTTCATAAAGAATGTCAGGCATGAAAAACAGTTTCAGCACAACGAAGATTATAACAAGCTTGACTATCACGACAATCCATAAAGTCTTGCCGAGTCTCATGCTCTTGAAGCCGTCATGATAGAAGCTGATTATTCGTTTAATCATAGTCCGTGCCGCTGTGTTTTGCCGTTAAAGGTTTAAGGTTTTGCAAAAGTTTAAATAATTATTGTTTGCAAAGATAAAAAAATCATTTTAATGTTGTTCAAAATTTCGGTAAAATTACTAATTTTACAAATTTAAGTATTATAGTTTGAAAATTTTTGCGGTGTTTGGCGGAAATAGGCTAATTTTGCATGACTGTATTTCTAATTATGTATATATAAATTCAAAGACAGATATGAAGAATAAAGTAATCATCCCTTCCGTTATAGTGGGTTTGTTGCTTGTTGCAGGCATAGTGTATCTTGCCATAAGCCTGAACAACCAGAAGCAGGCAAACAAGGAAATGCAAGAATTGGCCGAGTTGGATAAAAAGGAAATGGAAAACGAATATCAGATGTTCGCCGACCAGTATAGTGAGCTTAAGACACAGATAAACAACGACTCGATAATAGAACAACTTACTCAAGAGCAGTTGAAAACGGAAAAACTGCTTGAGGAGCTGAGAAATGTCAAGGCTTCTGACGCGAGAGAAATAGCACGACTGAAAAAGGAATTGGCTACGTGTCGCGCCGTGATACGCAGCTATGTGCTGGAGATAGATTCGCTTAACCGCCTGAACCAGAACCTCACGGAGGAAAATACCTGGATGAAGGGACAGTATGCAGAGGCGACGAGGCAAATAGAAGGACTTAATGCCGACAAACAGACATTGTCGGAAAAGGTAGCGATTGCCGCACAGCTTGATGCTACGGGCATAACAATGACCTTGAAGAACAAGCGTGGCAAGGCGACCAAGAGAATTAAGCGTTGCAAGACAATACAGGTAAGCTTCAACATTGCAAAGAATGTGACGGCCGCCAGTGGGAATAAAACAGTGTATGTGCGTATCACAACGCCTGCCGGGACAGTTCTTTCTGGTGGAGGCTCTTTCCCTTATGAGAACCGCAGCCTTCCATATTCAATGAAAAAAACTATTGAATACACGGGAAATGAAACGCCTGTGACAGTATATTGGAATGTCAACGAGTTCTTGGGTGAAGGCACTTATAATGTAAGTGTGTTTGCCGACGGCAACATGATAGGTTCGAGAAATTTTTCGGTTGACTGAAAAATGTCCGGTAATAGGACGTTTTATGACTGAATGGCAGTCTTTGGTTTTCCTCATGCTAAAAGTAATATGAAAAGTATAACGATATTGCTGTTGTTGGCACCTCTTGCCTTGCCAGTGGGGGCGCAACGCGTGTTGTCGCTCGACAGTTGCCGGGCTATGGCGTTGAACAACAATAAGCAGCTCGGAATAGCCAAACTGAAGCAGGACATGGCGCGTGATGCTCGCAAGGCCGCGCGTACAAAATATCTGCCACATGTCGATGTGCTTGGCGGCTATGAGTTTACGAGCAGGGAAATATCCATTTTGAGTGACGGGCAGAAAGGTGCGATAGGACAGATAGGCACGGCAGCTGCCGGGCAGATTGGCAATACAATGACGTCTGTCATTTCTGAAATGGCCGGCCAAGGCATAATAACGCAGGAAACCGCCACGGCTCTTGGCAATATCGCAGGAAAACTTGCACCGGGGATAGAACAGACTGGCAATGCCATAGGTAAGACAATCACTGACGCATTTAAGACAGACACACGTAACATGTTTGCCGTTTCAGTGATGCTGACACAACCTATATATATGGGTGGAAGTATCGTAGCGGCGAATAAGATAGCCGACATAAGCGAGCAACTTGCCGCGAACGATATTCAAAACAGCCGGCAGAACATAGTTTATGATGTGGATAACGCCTATTGGACGGTAGTTTCATTGAAACATAAACAGAGGCTCGCCACAAGTTATCTTGAGCTTGTCAAGAAACTTAGTAGCGATGTGAAAAAGATGATTAAGGAGGGTGTCGCTACAAGAGCTGACGGCTTGAAAGTGGATGTCAAGGTCAACGAGGCGGAAATGCAGCTCACCCAAGTAGACAATGGCCTGTCACTTGCCAAGATGCTGTTATGTCAGTTGTGCGGTTTGCCTGTTGACGGTAAAATCACACTTGTTGATGAAGACAAGGACGAAGTTTCATCAACAGAAAGCGCGCCGGTAGCTGATGTGGCGTTCGCGATTGATAACCGCCCGGAACTGAAAATGCTTGAGAATACGGTTGACATAAGTCGGCAGACAACAAAACTTATACGTGCCGCATATTTGCCGCAAGTAGCGTTGACAGGTGGTTATCTTGCCACAAATCCCTCGCTTTACAACGGTTTTCAGCGTAAATTTTCAGGAGTTTGGAATATCGGTGTGATAGTAAGGGTCCCGGTATGGAATTGGTTTGAAGGCACTTATAAGGTGCGTGCGGGTAAGACTGCTACGAGCATAGCCATGCTTGAACTTGACGAAGCGCGTGAGAAGGTCGAACTGCAAGTCAATCAAAGCTCATTCAAGGTTGACGAGGCAAACAAGAAGTTGTCCATGGCAAAGAAAAATACGGAGCAAGCAGATGAAAACCTGCGTTGTGCCAATATCGGTTTCAAGGAAGGAGTGATGGATGTAACTGATGTAATGGCGGCGCAGACCGCATGGTTGCAGGCGCGTTCACAGAAGATAGATGCCGATATAGATGTAAAACTTACGCAGACAAATTTGAAAAAGGTTCTTGGAGAAACAATATATTGAAAGTTAAGAATAAAGAGTTAAATAAGAAAGAGCTGATTTGACTGAAGGCTGCTCGTTTGCTTCCATAACATTCCAATTCTTTCAAAACTCACGGTTCTCCCGGTAAAAATAACGAAAAAGATGGAAAAGAAAACACAACATAACAACATATTGCTTGCCACACTGTGTTTTGCGGCGGTTGTAATAATCGTCGGTGTCATAGGTTTTTTGACATTCGGCCGCACGCCTGATATAATACAGGGTGAAGTTGAAGTTTCTGAATACAGGGTGTCAAGCAAGGTTCCCGGACGTATCCTTGAACTGCGGGTGCAGGAAGGCGACTATGTCAAGGTGGGTGATACGCTCGCAATCCTTGACGCTCCCGACATAGCAGCCAAGAAAACACAGGCAGTCAGCGCTGAAGATGCGGCGGCGGCATTGAGTGCAATGGCTGATAAAGGCGCACGCCGCGAACAGGTGCAAGGCGCATTTGAGGTTTGGCAGCAGGCAAAGGCCGGCATGGATATAGCAGAAAAGTCATACGGACGTGTGCAACGTCTGTTCGACGAGGGTGTGATGAGCGCACAGAAGCGTGACGAAGCTTATGCGAACTACATGGCAATGAAGGCCCAGGCACAGGCGGCCAAGAGCCAGTATGACATGGCTGTGGCCGGTGCAAGGCGTGAGGAGCGCGAAGCCGCTGCTGCGCAGAAGCGCAGGGCGCAAGGTGCAGTGCAGGAAGTTGATTCTTACATGAAAGAAACCGTGCAGGTAGCCCAGATGGAGGGCGAGGTCAGCGATGTCTATCCAAAGCTCGGCGAACTTGTAGGTGCAGGCTCTCCGATAATGAGCATTTCCATAATGAACGACCAGTGGGGTACGTTTAACGTGCGCGAAGACCAGTTGAAGGGGCTTAAGATAGGCGATACGTTCACCGCTTATTGTCCGGCATTCAATAAGGACATCCGCATGAAGGTTTATTACATAAAGGATGAGGGCAGCTATGCCGTATGGAAAGCAACCAAGAGCAACGGACAGTATGACTTGAAGACGTTTGAGGTTAAGGCTCGTCCTGTGGATAAAATTGACGGGTTGCGTCCCGGCATGTCGCTTGTTATAAAAGATAGGTAAGTTCAGGCTGCGATAAAGCAATTGTTTATAGGATGTGCGGTGACTTTTTGAAAAGGGTTTATGGCGTGGCGCGCCGCGAATGTGGGATAATGCGCAAGAACCTGATGTACTTGTTCTGCATGTTGGTGTTCCCGGTGATTGTTACCATATTCTTTACGTCACTTATGTCAGAAGGCCAGCCCACGGATATGCCTGTTGGAGTGGTTGACCATGACAATACCGCTACAACGCGTTCGCTTGTCAGGAGGCTCGACGCTTTCCAGTCGACAAAGGTTGTCGCCGATTATGCCAGCGTAGCCGAGGCGCGCCGTGCCATACAGCGTAATGAAATCTATGCGTTCCTATATATTCCAAGGGGCACAACGTCAGAGCTGCTTGCCATGCGGCAGCCTAAAATCTCTTTCTATTACAGTTCGGCGTCTTATACGGCCGGGGCGCTGCTTTTCCGTGACTTGAAGACTATTTCCACGCTCGGTTCGGCCAGTGTCGGCGCCACGCTGTTAAGTGCCAAGGGACTGTCTGAAGAACAGGTCATGAGCGTGCTACAGCCAGTGGTGGTGGATTTGCACACTGTCAACAATCCGATGATAAACTACAGTGTTTATCTTAATACCATGCTTGTTCCCGGCTGTCTGATGCTGTTCATTTTCCTTGTTACGGCTTATTCTTTGGGCACTGAGTTGAAGTTCAATTCTGCGAAGGAGTGGATTTCCACTTCGGGAGACAACATAGCCGTTGCCCTTTTGGGCAAGATGTTGCCGCAGACGCTTACATGGCTTGCCATTTTCTATGGCTATATGTTTTATGTCTTCGGCGTTCTGCATTTCCCACATCCCGGCGGCACGGGTTATATCATTCTGCTGGGGCTGCTTGCGGTGCTTTCGTCGCAGGGGTTCGGCATATTTGTTTTCGGCCTTGTCCCGTCGTTGCGTATGTCCATGAGTATATGCTGCCTGTGGGCTGTATTGAGCTATTCGCTGTCGGGTACGGCGTTCCCATTGTCGGCTATGGACGCCGAAATCAAGGCTATAGCACAGCTTTTCCCGTTAAGGCATTATTATATGGTTTACCAGCTCAATATCTTCAACGGCTATCCTGTCGGCTATTCGTGGCCTTACATCGGTGCGCTGCTGCTTTTTGCGGCTTTGCCTTTGCTTGTGGCCGGCCGGATAAAGAAGAATGTGTTGGCATATCAGTATCTGCCATGAGCAGGCTTGTATGGGCAGGCTTGCCGGCATTGCCCTGATTTTGAATATAATATAGGTTGCAGATGAGATTGTTATCACGAATAAAACAAGGTTTCGGCGACTTGTGCCATATATGGGCTGACGAGATGCGCACCGTTGTTAAGGACGAGGGTGTGCTGATATTCTTTGTCCTTGTGCCGTTGTTTTATCCGTTGCTTTATTCCTGGATTTACACCAACGAGGTTGTGCGTGAGGTTCCGGTTGCCGTCGTCGATATGTCCCACAGCGCCATGAGCCGTGAGTTTATCCGCCAGTTTGACGCTTCTCCCGATGTCCGTGTAGTCAAATATTGTACAGACCTTGACGAGGCCAAGGATGCGGTAGGCCGTCAGGAAGCTTTCGGTGTGGTGTATTTCCCCATTGATTTCCAGACCCGTGTGTTGCGCATGGAGCAGAGCCGCGTCAGTGTGTTCTGCGACATGAGTTTCATGCTGTACTACAAGGCCATATTCCAGACGGCTACGGCTGTTGCCGGAAACCTCAATTCTGATATTCTCATTGAGCGTTCGGGCAATTGGACCGAACGTGAGGACGAAATCACCGCCAAGCCGCTTGATTTCGATGAAGTGCAGATATTCAACGCAACGGGCGGTTATGGCAACTTCATCATTCCGGGCGTGCTTATGCTAATAATACAGCAGACGCTGCTGTTGGGAGTGGGACTTTCTGTCGGCACGGCCCGCGAACGCAGCAAGACAGGTTCTTTTCTTCCCGACGACCCCTATTATGACGGAGTGTTCCGCACTGTGCTTGGCCGTGCCTTGGCGTATTTCATGGTGTATGCAGTGGTTGCGGCTTACGTCACGCTTGTTGTGCCCCGGATGTTCGGTTTCACATCGCTTTTGCGTCCCGGCGATACGTTCTGGTTCATGTTGCCATACGTTTTGTCGTGTGTGTTCTTTGCGATGATACTTTCCGGCATAATACGTTATCGTGAGAACGTCATCCTTATAGTCGTGTTCACGTCTGTACCGTTGCTGTTCATTTCCGGGGTGTCGTGGCCGCAAAGTGCCATTCCGCCTTTCTGGCAGTGGATTTCCTGGCTTGTTCCTTCGACGTTCGGCATACGCGGATTCGTGAGGATGAACACAATGGGTGCTCTGCTGGGCGACGTTAGGGTAGAGTATGTGGCGCTTTGGGCGCAGGCAATAGTCTATTTCTTCATCACTTGCCTGCTTTACAGGTGGCAGGTGATTAAAAAGGTGGAAAGGTGAGAAGGTGAAAAGGTGAGAAGGTGAAAAGGTGAGAAGGTGAAAAGGTGAGAAAGGAAATCTTTTCTACAACGCATACAGACGTTCACCTTCTCACTTTCTCACTTTCTCACTTTCTCACTTTCTCACTTTCTCACTTTCTCACCTTCTCACCTTCTCACCTTTTTAATCACCTTTCCATCTGTAAGTTTCAGTATGTCTTTTTCTTGTGCATAAGGCAGCATCCTGCATAGATGCCGCACCATCATGTCGTGCGATTCCTGTGGCGTACATCCGGCGTCAAGTCGTCCGTACAGGTTCTCGGGCGTGGTGTATCGCGCCACGCCCCATCCGTATGGCCGTCCGTGGCGGTCAGTGTTGTACTCGAAGTCGGATATTACCACGCGCACTGACATCATCAGGCGTGTCAGTACAGGCTCCAATGACAGCTTTACGGCTTCGGGCATATCGTCCACAAGGTCGTCCGCCGTGCGTCTCATTCCGCGTGCAAAGCCGAGCATGCGGCGCAGTTCCTTCACCGTTGCGCTGCCTTCCGATATTATTGTTTGCAGCACAACGTCGTCAAGTGCGGCGGTGTCGTCGTCCTTTGCGTAGTTCAGTGTGCGCCTGTAATTAATAAGGTGGGGCAGCCATTCAAGGCTTACGTAGCCCGCTTTCTTGGCGAACAGCTTGCCGTAGGCGCAGTGTCCTTCGCGTATTACCGGGCCTTTCCATTCCCACGGCCCGTCGTCTTCGTCTGAAAACCACAGTTCTCCGGCCGTCATTTCCTCTATTGAGAAGCCGGGTATGCCGCAGCGGAAGAACGGAAGAAAGCCCCGTTCGAGTACCGCGCGCTCCATGTCGATTGCCGAGTGTATCATAATTGGTACCCACCCCAGCCCTCCCGAAGGGAGGGAGGGTGGTATGATTGTCTTATGTTTTCAATGCGTTGCGAAGTTTCTGCTTCGCTGTTTTTATTGAACAGGCATACCAAGCTCCCTCCCTACGGGAGGGTTGGGGAGGGGCTTTTATTTAAGTTCCATTCCGTCCTTGAAGGCGTTGCCCACCTTTCCGCCTACAACAAGATAGTCGTTGTGCACCGGGTCGAACACAATCGGGCGCAGCTTGGCCGGGTCAATCTTGCCCTTTTCGTCCAATATGCGCTCGTCGGCCGATACGTTCACGATGCGGCCTACGAGGTGGCACGTGTCCGCGTCGTATGACACGAGTTCGCACTCCACCGTCATGGGCAGCTCCTCGATTACCGGCGCGTTGACAAATTCCGACTTAACGGTGTGCCATCCGGCGTGTGCGAGCTTGTCGCCGACCTTGTTTCCTGAAACTATGCCCACGTAGTCGCATGCCGTAAGCTGCTCTTCCGTACCCATGCTTACGGTGAACGCCTTTGTTTCAAGCAGGTTCTTCACCGTCTTGTGGCCTGCGCTCAGGCACAGGTTTATGCGGTCGTCATAGTCTATTCCGCCCCACGCTGCGTTCATTGCGTCGGGGTTGCCCTCTTCATCGTAAGTTCCAACGATGAATACCGGCTGTGGATAAGTCCACGGTTTTGCTCCAAAATTCTTTCTCATGATATTTTTGTATAGTTAAAGTTCTGTTTCCAATGTGTGGCGTTGCACAGGTGTTGTTGTATAGCAAAGATAGGGATAAAGTTTTATCCTTGCAATTTTTTATGTATTTTTAATGGAATGCGGGTGTGAATATGTACGCTAAGCCGTATCGGCGGATTTGTAGTCCGGCGTTCAAAAGTCCAGCGTATTGCAAATCCGCTGATATAGGAATGTTTTTCTTTTTGTTTTGGTGGAATTTCAAAAGACCGTCTTTTACTTTCCAAAAGGCCGTCTTTTGCGCGGTAAAAGGCCATCTTTTATGGCTCAAAAGGCCACCTTTTGCAAACGTGTTGGTTTTCAGTATGTTTGCAATGTTGTGTCAACGGTGTTGCATGTTTTTGTTTTGTGATTTATAGATAAAAATCGCTTAGACGTAGATTTCTTGTAAAGAAAAGTGAATTTATTTGTAAGAAAAATCCAAAATTAATCATTGTTTGCATTTTAATTTTGTAAATTTGCCACCGGAATAACGATTTATTAATACAACAGATGTCACTGTTGTAACAAATGTTAAGCTGGATGATTAATATTAACCCTAAAATCCGCAACTATCATCCAATACACGATTAAGGGTAGATTTATGAGTCGTTAGTAGCAGCTTTCAGTAAAA
>PPYF01171670.1_pt1 | contig 95448 bp, 79 predicted proteins | sample 1559871 | NCBI WGS metagenome assembly PPYF01 (sample SAMN08240021, study PRJNA423297) | Human gut metagenome, whole genome shotgun sequencing project.
GTCTGCCGGCTGCGGATGGGGCGCATGGTTTTGCTGTACCAGCAGAGACGCGAGAATACCGGCGAGGACATCTCCGCTTCCCGCTGTCGCAAGAGCGCTGCAGCCGGATGTATTGATGTAAACGCGGCCCTCTGGCGAGGCGACAACCGTGCGGGCGTCTTTCAGGACGCAGATGGTGTGAAACCTCTTCGCAAAATCAAGTGCGGCGGCGGGCAGATCTTCTTTCAGTTCTGCGATGCTTTTTCCGGTCAGCCGCGCCATCTCACCGAGATGTGGTGTGATGACTGTCGGGCAGGACGCCTGCTGCAGAAGTGCCGGCTCCCGGGCGATCAGGTTCAGCGCGTCTGCGTCCAGAACGACCGGAAGGCGGCTGTTGGATAAAAGGTATGCCACAAGTTCTCCGGCGGTGTTTCCGGTGCCGATTCCCGGTCCCACAAGGATCAGATCCGCCCATTCCATCGCCTGGGCGAGCGGCGCCTGCTCCAGAGACTCTCCCTCACGGTAAAGGTTCAGCATGGCTTCCGGAAGCTTCATCAGAAGCGGCAGCCGGTTGTGTTCCTCCGTCAGGATCCGGAGCATGCCGGTGCCCGAGCGGAACGCGGCTTCGGAACAGAGCAATGCCGCGCCACAGATCTCTCTGGAGCCTGCCGCGATGAGGATCTTGCCGAAGGTCCCTTTGTTCCCCAGAGGATCTCTTTGCAGAAACGGGACAAGATCTTCCTGCTCCATCCGGTAATAACGTGTTTCTCCCGGAGCGAAACAGCCGGTGATGCCGATGTCTGCTGTATGGATGGTTCCGGCGCAGATACTTCCGGGCGGAAGATAGAGACCCGGCTTTTCAAAGGCAAAAGTAACGGTTTCGCTGGCGCGCACCGCTGTGCCCAGAATTCTGCCGGTGTCGGTATGTATGCCGGAGGGGATGTCCACGGAAATCACCGGGACATGGCTTTCGTTGATCTGATCGATCACCGCTGCATAGACGCCGGTGACGGGACGGGACAGTCCGGTGCCAAAGACCGCGTCTATGATAACAGTATATTCCGCAAATACAGGATTTTTAACCACTGGTATCCGGTATTTTTCAGCAATTTCCATTTGTGCCTTCATTCCTTTGCTGTAATGGTCAGGATTTCCCACCGGGAAAATTTCCGCCTGATACCCACGGAGCGTCAGGATCCTGGCGGCAGCAACCCCGTCCCCGCCGTTGTTTCCCGTTCCGCATACGGCAAGGATCCTTTTCGGATCATGGTTCTGCAGGAGCACGTCCACGACGGAAAGGGCGGCACGTTCCATCAGGACCGCCGACGGCATGTTCTGCTGTTCTATGGTATGTGCGTCGCTGCGGCGCATCTGAATGGCAGTCACCAGTTCTTGCATGATGTTTCCTCCTCTCGAATGCATCAATCAGATACCGCAAAGAGGCAAAAGGCTCTTCTGCGGTGCTTTCATTGTGCCAAAAAAGAAAAAGTTCTGAAATGCGAGGCCAGTCAAAGCTGTCTGGAAACTGCATTTCAGAACAAGATTTCTGCCGGACAGCTCCGGCAATCCAATATTACGATCTCTACTGTTTGTGTTCAGACTCATAACGGGTGAGATTGTAGGAAAGGCGCATCAGACTTTCGGAAAGATGAACGTTCTCTACAATAAAATCACCCGGCAGGGCAAGGTTCAGATCAGTATGTGCAAAATTCCAGAATGCCTTTACGCCGCAGTCTGTAAGGAGCTTTGCCATCTCCAGCGCCTTTGCTTTCGGCAGAGTCAAAGCGGCAATCTCCACATTGTTTTCGCGGATAAAGTCAGGAAGTTCATCGGTCATGCGGATCGGAATCCCGCGGACGCTGACGCCCTTCAGCACCGGGTTGACATCGAAGATGCCCACGGTCTTAAAACCGCTGCGGTCAAACGCCGCGTAATTTGCCAGTGCCTGTCCGAGATTACCGGCACCGACGATGATCATATTATGGGTACGGTCCAGACCGAGGATCTTTCCAATCTCTGTGTAGAGGTAACGGACATTATATCCGTAGCCCTGCTGTCCGAAGCCGCCAAAATTGTTCAAATCCTGTCGAATCTGTGAGGCGGTCACTTTCATACGTTCACTGAGCTCACTGGATGAAATTCGTTCTACTCCATCCTCCAAAAGCTCCCCCAGATATCGATAATATCGTGGAAGTCTTTTTATGACTGCTCGTGAAATGCCTTTTTCTTCCAAGATCGTTTCCTCCTAACTGCCATATCCGTAAATTCTGTACCGGAAAATCAGACGAAAATTTGATGTTTCCAACGGTTCCGGCCTTCAGATTTTATGGATATATATACAAAAATATAAGTTTATTATATATGTATGTGAGAAAATTGTCAAAGATTTATTGAAATTTTCTTTGCTCTTCTCTATAATAAGAGAGATTCTGATCGAAAATCACCGTGTGGAATCGCAGATGCCGGAGATTTTCAAAAAAAGTCAGGGTCACAGGAGGAACATATGATATTAGCATGTCAGAATATTTCAAAGGCATTTGGAACCAACGAGATCCTGAAAGATGCCTCCTTTCATATAGAAGAACGGGAAAAGGCGGCTCTGGTCGGGATCAATGGAGCGGGAAAATCTACACTGTTTAAGATCATTGTCGGGGAAATGACGGCGGATACCGGAGAAGTTATCCTCTCCAAAGGCAAGACGCTTGGGTATCTGGCGCAGCATCAGGACCTGACCGGAGATCTGACGATCTATGAGGAAGTACTTCAGGCGAAGCAGGATCTGATCCGCATGGAAGAACGGCTCCGCGCCCTGGAGGAGGAAATGAAACATGAGCAGGGAGAACGGCTGGAAGAACTGATGAATACTTATACACGCCTCTCCCACACGTTTGAATTGGAAAACGGATATGCTTACCGCAGTGAGGTGGTCGGCGTACTGAAAGGATTGGGATTCGAACCGGAAGAATTTGAAAAAAAAGTATCAACACTATCCGGCGGTCAGAAGACCCGCGTCGCTCTGGGACGTCTTCTGCTGACAAAACCGGACGTGATCCTGCTGGATGAGCCGACCAACCACCTGGATATGGAATCCATCGCCTGGCTGGAGGGATATCTGCTGAATTACAGCGGGGCCGTGTTCATCGTTTCCCATGACCGTTACTTCCTGGACCGCGTCGTGACAAAGATTGTTGAGATTGACGCGGGCAAAGTGACTACCTTTGAAGGAAACTACTCTGCTTACAGCCAGAAAAAGGCGATGCTCCGTGAGGCGGCCTACCATGCATGGATGAACCAGCAGCAGGAAATCCGCCATCAGGAGGAAGTCATTGCGAAGCTGAAATCTTTCAACCGTGAAAAATCGATCCGCAGGGCGGAAAGCCGGGAAAAAATGCTGGACAAAATGGAAGTGCTGGAGAAACCTTCGGAGGTTCGCGCAGATATGCGGATCCGTTTGGAACCAAGAGTGACCAGCGGAAACGATGTCCTTCGCGTTTCAAATCTGTCCAAGAGTTTTCCGGGACAACCGCTGTTTTCTGACCTGAATTTTGAGATCCGGCGTGGGGAGCGTGTGGCGATCATCGGAAACAACGGAACCGGAAAGACGACGATCCTGAAGATCCTGAACGGTGTCGTGGCGCCGGACGGGGGGCAGATTGAGCTGGGAACCAAAGTGCAGATCGGCTATTATGACCAGGAACATCAGGTGCTCCATATGGATAAGACGATCTTTCAGGAGATTTCAGACACCTATCCGTATCTGACCAACACGGAAATCCGCAATGTGCTGGCGGCGTTTCTGTTTACGGAGGATGATGTCTTCCAGCCGATCCATACGCTGAGCGGCGGGGAACGGGGAAGGATCTCCCTGGCGAAGCTGATGCTTTCCAATGCCAATTTTCTGATCCTGGACGAGCCGACAAACCATCTGGATATCGTCTCCAAGGAGATTCTGGAGCAGGCGCTGAGGGATTATACGGGAACCGTACTTTATGTTTCCCATGACCGTTATTTTATCAATCAGACAGCCACCCGGATCCTTGAACTGACCAACCAGCAGCTTGTCAATTATATTGGAAATTATGATTATTATCTGGAAAAGAAAGAAGAACTGACCAGTATCTATGCGCCTTCCGCTGCTGCTGACAATGTGGAAAAGCCGGCGCAGTCCGCAGTCAAACTGGACTGGAAAACCCAGAAGGAGGAGCAGGCACGTCAGAGAAAACGGGAGAATGATCTGAAAAAGACGGAAGCCCGGATTGAAGAACTGGAGACCCGCGATGCAGAGATTGATGAAGAAATGTCCCAGCCGGAGGTGGCGACCGATGTCGCAAAATGTGTGGCGCTGAGCAATGAAAAAGCTGAGATCGCCGCGGAGCTGGAACAGCTTTATGAAAAATGGGAAGAGCTGGCGGAGTAAGCAGGACAGTTTCCAATACAGAAACAGCCGCAGACCGTGCATATAATTGCACCGGATCTGCGGCTGTTTTCAGTTTCTTATTTTTCCATTTCTTCACGGATCGCCAGAATGAAATCCCTGCTGTTCAGAACGACAGGATTTTCGATGGTGGTGATCAGCGCCAGGTCTTTGGTCATCTTTCCGGATTCGATCACATGGATCGTAGCGGCCTCCAGTTTGTCTGCGAAACGGCAGAGCGCCTCGTTGCCGTCCAGCTCTCCTCTTTTTCTCAGAGCGCCGGTCCACGCGAAGATGGTGGCTACGGAGTTGGTGGATGTCTCCTCTCCTTTCAGATGGCGGTAATAGTGGCGCTGTACGGTACCGTGCGCCGCCTCATACTCATAATATCCGTGAGGGGAAACCAGCACGGAGGTCATCATTGCCAGAGAACCGAAGGCGGAGGATACCATGTCGCTCATCACGTCTCCGTCGTAATTCTTGCACGCCCAGATAAATCCGCCTTCCGCTTTCATGATCCTTGCGACAGCGTCGTCGATCAGCGTGTAGAAGTAAGTAATGCCTGCCGCCTCAAATTTCTCTTTGTATTCCTTTTCATAAATCTCCGCGAAGATATCTTTGAATCGATGGTCATATTTTTTGGAGATGGTATCTTTGGTGGCAAACCACAGATCCTGACGGGTGTCCAGTGCGTACTCAAAGCAGCTCTTCGCAAAGCTTTCGATGGAATCGTCCAGATTGTGCATTCCCTGGGCAACGCCGGCGTTGGTGAAATTATGTACCAGTTCATGGGTCTCTGTTCCGTCTTCAGCGGTGTAAACCAGCTCGACCTTGCCAGGTCCCGGGATCACCATTTCTGTATTTTTGTAGACGTCACCGTAGGCATGTCTTGCGATGGTGATCGGCTTCTTCCAGTTTCGGACACATGGCTCAATGCCTTTTACAACGATCGGCGCGCGGAATACGGTTCCGTCAAGCATCGCACGGATCGTACCGTTGGGGCTCTTCCACATTTCTTTCAGATTATATTCAGTCATGCGTGCCGCGTTTGGGGTGATGGTCGCACATTTCACCGCTACTCCGTATTTCATCGTGGCATTGGCAGAATCAACCGTTACCTGGTCATTGGTTTCATTTCGATGCTCCAGTCCCAGGTCGTAGTACTCGGTCTTCAGGTCAATAAAAGGAAGAAGAAGTTCGTCCTTGATCATTTTCCAGAGAATACGGGTCATCTCGTCTCCATCCATCTCGACCAGAGGGGTCGTCATCTGAATTTTTTCCATAATGTCCTCCTTGGATAATCGTGAGGCAGCAGTCCCGGATCTTCCTGCCGGGCTGCTGCCAGTATTTTTTGTACTGCCTTTTTCAGCGATTGTTTTCTCACAATTCAGCTGATTTTAATTGTATAGATTGCAAAGGAACTTGTCAAGGTCAAATTCGCCCCATCCCTGCCGGTTATGGGGAAGTCCCAGGTCACGGACGGAATCCCGCAGAAGCATCTTGATCTGCACGTTGGTCAGATAGGGAGCTTTCTGGAGCGCAAGGGCGATGGCGCCTGAGATCTGCGGCGTCGACATGGAAGTTCCGCTCTTTTTCGCGTATTCCCTGCGGCTGATCCCGGGAGCACATGAAATGATGTCTTTTCCCGGAGCCACAAGATCCGGTTTGCAGACACAGTCTCTGGTCGGTCCGCAGCCGGAGATTCCTCCCGTACCGGTAAGAAGATCGCTGGAGCCGACGGTAATGACCTTCCGGCTGCTGCCTGGGGCGGTCACTGTGCCGCTGCCGGGACCGAGATTCCCGGCGGCAGTCACAACCACCAGACCGTCGTCCCACGCCTCATCCACTGCCTCGATCAGAAGATCGTGAAGCGTTTTTTCCTGCTCCGTCGTGCCGACGGATATATTAAGGATCCGGATATTGTAGCGCACTCTCATCTTCCGGACCCAGGCGATCGCTTTCAGAACATCCTGTTTTCTTCCGTTGCCCTGATGATCCAGGATCTTCAGGACGATGAAGCTGCATTCGGGAGCCATACCCTGATATCTTCCGCCGCTGGCTTTTCCGCTTCCGCCGATCAGCCCCGCCACATGGGAGCCGTGTCCGTTGTCGTCGTAGGGACGTACACGTCCGGAAATCAGATCCAGAAAGACAGCAATTCTCCCGTCAAAATCCACATGGGGCGTGATCCCGGTATCGAGGACTGCGACGGAGACCCCGCGGCCGGTTAGTCCATATCGGTTTTTCAAAACATCCTCCTCCAATGGTATTCTTTATTAAAATATTCGAAAAAAAACACTTTGCTATCCGGTTGAAAAGCAAAGAGAAGGTAAAGGGAATGTAAAGAATTGGTATTGACAAAAAAATACTCCAATGATATTTTAAAAGAAGTTTGGATTGGAGCGGCGGTGCATACAGAAGGCAAAGCCGGACAGCTGCACGGTTGAAAATGGAGGGCAGAGCAGATGAGACGGAATCATGGTTTTATTCCCACAGGTGTCGGGATGCGCGGGAATGCCGGACGGTTTTACCGGATGGCAGGGAGCGTTTTGATCCTGTTTCTTCTGCTCTCTTTTTTTTGTGTGCAGAAATATCCCGATATGGGCAGGACGGCGTCTCCGGTCTACGCCGGATCGATACAGGAAGTCTCCGATGTGGTTCCGGATCAAAGCATGAAAAGCGAAAACGCCGTCATCGGGAGAATGGTTTCCCGGAGCGTGTGGTCCGGAGAAAGCCGGCTGCCGGATCTTCTGTGGCATATGCGGAATTCTTTTCAGACGGATAATCGGATGTCTCACCGGCTTCGGATCGTAAACAATGAAGGGCAGATGCTTCTGTTCTTTCTGCTTTTCGTTCTGTTTCTCTGGAGACGGCTGGCGTTTCATCGAAGCAGCAAATACATAAATCCGGAACTGCTGCCCTTTTACTGTTCCCGTTTCCTTCTGGATCTTTCGGTCCGCCTGAGAAAAGACGGAAAGAAATGGGCCGCGGCATGCGGAGGATAAAACTAAAGAAACGAAGGAGATTTACATGGACATATCATTTTCCTATTTCCTGGAGGCAATGCTCTCCAACCCGGTGCTGGCAATAACGATCATTCTGACACTGGGTGTGATTTTCGTTAACGGATGGACCGATGCGCCCAATGCCATCGCCACCTGTGTGACCACCCGCTGTCTGAATGTCCGGACTGCCATCTGGATGAGCGCGGCGTTTAACTTTCTCGGAGTTTTTGTCATGACACAGATTAACAGTTCCGTGGCATCCACGATCAGCAACATGGTGGATTTCGGAAGTGATTCCAGGAACGCACTGATCGCTCTGTGCGCTTCTCTTCTGTCGATCGTTATTTACAGTGTAACGGCTTCGTTCTTCGGAATACCGACCAGTGAGAGCCACAGCCTGATCGCCGGACTTTCCGGCGCGGCAATCGCGATCCAGCAGGGAATCGGCGGCATCAATTTTGATGAGTGGGTAAAGGTGCTGTACGGTCTTGTGCTGAGCCTGCTTCTTGGTTTTGCCACCGGCTGGGTGATCTGCAAAGGAATCACCATTATCTGCCAACGTATGGATCGAAGAAAGACGAACCGCTTTTTCGGCGCTGCCCAGATTATCGGAGCTGCGGCGATGAGCTTTATGCACGGCGCCCAGGACGGTCAGAAATTTATTGGTGTTCTGTTCCTTGGAATTGCGTTCGCCAATGGACAAAGCAATGTTTCGGGAGTGCAGATTCCGGTATGGCTGATGCTGCTCTGCAGTGTGGTTATGGCTCTTGGAACCAGCGTCGGCGGAGAAAAGATCATTAAATCCGTCGGCATGGATATGGTAAAACTGGAGCGGTATCAGGGATTTTCCGCGGATCTTGCCGGCGCGTTCTGCCTGCTGTATTCCAGTCTGTTTGGAATCCCCGTATCCACGACCCATACGAAAACCAGCGCGATCATGGGTGTTGGCGCGGTCCGCCGGCTTTCTGCCATTAATTTCGGTGTCGTCAGGGATATGATGCTGACCTGGATTTTTACGTTTCCGGGCTGCGGAATGATCAGCTTTGTGATGGCGAAGCTGTTTATGGTTTTGTTCTGATTTTATAGAGTGAAGGGAGAAAAAAGATGTCTAAGAAACAGGATACCTTTTATTTTGAACATTTTATTGCATGTGCGGAGGATGCCTGCCTTGCCGCAGATCTGCTGAAAAAAACTCTGGAAGATTACCATCCGGAAGAAGCGTCCGGAAAATTGGATGAGATCCACAGAATCGAGCATCAGGCGGATGAGAAGCAGCATGACCTTGCCGATCATCTTGCCAAAGCGTTTATTACTCCGATCGACCGTGAAGATATTCTTCTGCTCAGCCAGAACATCGATGATATCACAGACAAGGTTGAGGAGGTACTGATCCGTATTTATATCAATCATATCCAGACGATCCGTTCGGAAGCGCTGGAGATGCTGGACATTGTGATCCGCTGCTGCAATGAGACCTGCAGCCTGCTGAAGGAACTGCCGGATTTTCGTCATTCGAAGACACTGAAGGATCATGTCATCCGGATCAATACCCTGGAGGAAGAAGCCGATCAGCTGTATATCGACAGTATGTACCGGCTTCATGAGGAATGTACGGATCCTCTGCAGATCATTGCATGGCGTGAAATCTATGATTATCTGGAGAAATGCGCGGATGCCTGTGAACATGTGGCAAACATCGTATCCAGCGTTGTCATGAAAAACTCATAAGAAATCAAAAAACTCCCCGAAGGCTCTGGAGATGCATCCGCATCCCGGGAAACTTTCGGGGAGTTTTTTTATCTTCCGGAATATGCCTGGACATTCCTCCTGGCAATCTTCCTGTACGCGCTGGCGGTATCAGACACCGGAAGAACGGTCTGAAATACGGCCGTAAAGAGAAATCAGATACAGTCCGCAGATGCCTACGAGTCCATACACGATGCGGCTGATCCAGCTCATGTTTCCAAAGATAAAAGCTACCAGGTCAAAACTGAAAAAACCGATCAGCCCCCAGTTGACAGCTCCGATGATCACAATGGTAAGAGCTGTATAATCCAGTCCTCTCATAGTCAGTACCTCCTTTTCTTCCATAGGATTTCCACTGACAGAAAAAATATACATGAATTCCAGAATTTACAAAAGACTGCGCAGGATTTCTCCGGCGAGGGAGGGATCCGCCTGGCCTTTTGTCTCCCGCATCAGCTGGCCGATCAGGAATCCCAGGATCTTTTCCTTGCCCTGGTGATACTGCTCCACGGCGTCTGCGTTTGCGGCGATCACCCTGCGGGCGGCTTCTTCCAGCATTCCCGTGTCACTGACGGTTTTCAGTCCGTGTTCCTCCACGTAAGCGGCAGGATCGATATCTTCCTCAAAAATTTTTTCAAACACTTTTTTCGCCACCTGGTTATTGACGGAGCCGTCCTCCGCCAGCCGGATCAGGGCGGCAAGATGTTCCGGTGAAAAATCCAGCTGCTCCGGATCCATGTTTTTCTCACGGAGCAGGCGAAGTGTTTCGCCGATCAGCCAGTTGGCTGCTTTTTTCGGTTTTTCGCTGAGAGCGGCGGTTTCTTCAAACAGAGCGGCGATCTTCCGGGATTCGGTCAGAAGTCCGGCATCGTAGGCGGAAAGCTGGTACTCGCGGATATAACGTTGCGCCTTTTCTTCCTGAAATTCCGGCAGGCTGTTTCTGACGCGCTGGATCCATTCGTCCGGGATCAGCACGGGAGGCAGGTCCGGATCCGGGAAATACCGGTAATCTTTCGCGTCTTCCTTGGAACGCATGGCGCGGGAAAACTCTTTGTTGTCGTCCCAGCGGCGGGTCTCCTGCTCCACCGGTTTCCCTGCGTCCAGAAGTTCCGCCTGGCGTTCCTGTTCATTTTCAATGGCACGCCGGATCGCCTTGAAAGAGTTCAGGTTTTTCATCTCCGTCCTGGTTCCGAACTCTTTGGACCCGGCTCTTCGCAGAGAAAGGTTCACGTCCGCGCGCATGGAACCTTCCTGCAGCTTGCAGTCGGAAGCACCCAGGTACTGGATCATTTTCCGGAGCTTTTCCAGATAGGCGATCACTTCGTCGGCGGAACGCATATCCGGTTCCGAGACGATTTCCAGCAGAGGAACGCCGCTTCGGTTGTAATCCACCAGGGAACAGTCCTCCCATTCGTCATGGATCAGTTTTCCGGCATCCTCCTCCATATGGATTTCGTGGATCCGGATCTTTTTCGGACCGTGTTCCGTCTCAATCTCCACATAACCGTCGTGACAGATCGGCAGATAGAGCTGGGAAATCTGATAGTTCTGCGGGTTGTCCGGATAGAAATAATTCTTCCGGTCAAACCGGCACATCTGATGGATGCTGCAGTTGGAGGCAAGGCCGACGGCAAGCGCATATTCGACGACCTGGCGGTTCAGGACCGGCAGTGTTCCCGGCATTCCGGTGCAGACCGGGCAGGTATGGGTATTGGGACGTCCGCCGAAGGCGGTGGAACAGGAACAGAAAATCTTGGTCTTCGTCGCCAATTCTACGTGGACCTCCAGTCCGATGATGGTTTCGTATGTCTGTTTCATCGATGTGCCTCCTTTTCTGCTGTCGGTGTGGTCTTTAAACCTTGTGCAGTCTGTTCATACGTATAAGCTGCGCGGATCAGAGTTTTTTCTGCGAAAGCGTTTCCGATCAGCTGCATCCCGATGGGAAGGCCGCCGCGATCGAAACCGCAGGGAAGGCTGATCGCCGGAAGCCCTGCCAGATTGACGGATACGGTATAGATATCGCCGAGATACATTTTCAGCGGATCTTCCAGGGAGACACCGATCCTGGGCGCGGTGGAAGGCGCTGCCGGCGCCAGCAGAAGGTCATATGTCGTAAAGGCATGGTCATAACTTTGTTTGATCAGTGCTCTGGTCCGCAGGGCTTTCAGATAGTAGGCGTCATAGTAGCCGGCGCTCAGGACAAAGCTTCCCAGCATGATGCGGCGTTTTACCTCCGCTCCGAAGCCCTCGGAACGGGTTTTCTTGTACATGTCATGAAGTCCCTCGTACTCGGAAGCACGGCAGCCGTATTTGACGCCGTCAAATCGTTCCAGGTTGGAACTCGCCTCCGCCGAAGCAATGAGGTAATAGGCGGGAATCGCATATTCCGTCAGCGGGAGGTCGAAGCTTTCCACAAAGGCGCCCAGAGAACGGAAGGTTTCCGCTGCCCGGAGAACCGCCTCTTTCACTTCAGGATCGATGCCATCCTGGAAGTAAGTTTTCGGAATTCCGATCTTCATTCCTTTTACATCACAGACACAGGCGGAGGTAAAATCGAGATCTTTTCGCACCAGGGAGGTCGCATCTCTTGGATCATGCCCGGCAATGGCCTGCAGGAGCGCCGCACAGTCGGAAACGTTTCCTGCTACCGGACCGATCTGATCCAGGGAGGAAGCGTAAGCGATCAGTCCGTAACGGGAGACGGTTCCGTAAGTAGGTTTGATGCCAGTCACTCCGCAGAAAGCGCTGGGCTGGCGGATCGACCCTCCGGTGTCGCTTCCGAGAGCCAGAAGGACCTCTCCCGCTGCCACCGCCGCGCAGGAGCCGCCGGAGGACCCGCCGGGTACATGCGCCGTGTTCCAGGGGTTTTTCGTGATCTGAAAGGCGGAAGTTTCCGTGGTGCTTCCCATTGCAAATTCGTCCATGTTCGTCTTTCCGATGATCAATGCACCGGCTTCTTCCAGCCGTTCCACTGCTCCTGCGCTGTAGGGTGGGAGGAAATCTTCCAGGATCCTGGAGGCGCAGGTGGTCCGCAGCCCTCTGGTACAGAGATTATCCTTGACAGCCACCGGCACGCCTGCCAGCGGGCTGTTGAGGGTTCCGTCATCGATCTGCTGCTGGATCCTGTCGGCATGTTCCAGAAGTTCTTCCTCCGGGCGCAGGGTCAGGAATGCTCCAATGCTGCTGTCTGTCTCATGGATCTTTTTCAATGTTTCCTGCACGGTTTCCCGGACCGTCCGTTTCTTTTCGCGGATTTCCCGGGATAAGGCAAGGGCGGTTGTTTCTGTCTGTATCATCTTCTCTTCCCTCCTGCTATTCAATGGTCTTCGGCACCTGATACTGTCCGTCTTTTGCCTTCGGGGCATTGGCGAGCATTTCCTCGCTGGCATCCCCGTTTGTGACGATGTCTTCACGGAATACATTGCCGTAAGAAAACAGATGCGTCAGGGGTTCTACTCCGTCCGTATCCAGTTCGTTCAGTTTTTCCACGTAGTCCAGCATCTTCTGCATATCCTTCCGGGCATTTTCCGCCTCTTCCGGATCCAGTTTCAGTTTGGCAAGGATACTGACATCCTCGATGGTTTCCAGTGTGATCTTTTCTGTCATAAGTCGTTACCTCTCCTTTCCTGCGTCTCTGTCTGCCGGTTACGGTTCCAGACGGTTCATATCTCTCGGGAACAAAGTGGTTTCACGGACGTTGTCCTCGCCAAGGAGCTGCATGGTCAGCCGTTCCAGGCCGATGCCAAGTCCTCCGTGAGGCGGCATCCCATGTTTGAATGCGCTCAGATACTGTTCCATTCCCTCTTCGCTCATGCCCCTTGCCTGCAGTTTCCGGGAAAGTGTCGGATAGTCGTGGATCCTCTGACCGCCGGTGGTGACTTCCAGTCCCCGGAACAGCAGATCGAAGCTCAGCGTATATCGTGGATCTGAAGGATCATCCATCGCGTAGAACGGCCGCTTTTTCGAAGGATAATGGGTGATAAACACGAAATCCGCTCCGTAGGTTTCATGGAAATACTGTCCGATCAGCGCCTCCTCTTCCGGTTCCAGATCATAGGGGCTGCGGATCGGGCGTCCGTAGGTTTCAAAGACCAGCTCCTTGGCTTCCATAAAGGGGACGCAGGGAATCTTTTCCGTATCCGGAAGTGTAACGTCCAGCAGCTTCAATTCCTTTTCGCACCGCTCTTTCAGTTCCTTCACCATATAGCGGAGAAAGCCGGTTTCCATCTCCATGATCTCAGTGAAATCATCAATGTACCCCATTTCAAAATCCAGGCTGGTATATTCGTTCAAATGGCGTTTGGTGTTATGCTTTTCCGCCCGGAAAACCGGTCCTGTTTCAAACACCCGGTCGAACACGCCGACCATCATCTGTTTGTAAAACTGAGGGCTCTGTGCCAGCACTGCCGGATGATGAAAATAGTCCAGACGGAAAATGTTCGCTCCGCCCTCTGCCCCGCGGGCTCCGATCTTCGGCGTATGGATTTCCGTAAAGTTCTGGCTGTACAGGAAATCCCGGAAAGAACGGGTGATGGTCTCCTGGATCCGGAATTTTGCCCGCTCCCGCAGGTTTCGAAGGGAAACCGGCCGGGTATTGAGCAAAGCTTCCAGGGAAGTGTTCATTTTCCACTTGCTGATTGGAAGGGGCATTGGCTCCACCGGCTCTGAGAGGATCCGAAGGCCGGTAAGGCAAAGCTCCGTCCCGCCCGGCGCACGGGATTCCCGCCGGGAGATACCTTCGGCTTCCACCGTTGCGCCTTCCTTCAGAGATCTCAGAGAAAAGCCGGAATTCATTTCTTCGAAGACACACTGCACCAGTCCGTCATATCTGCGTAGGATCAGGAAGGAAATCTCTCCCATATTCCGGATATTGTGAACCGCACCCCGGATCTTTCCCCGGGAATGTTCCGGAGCGGCAGCCAGATCAGCAATACACCAGTCGTCTCGTTTGGTTACACCTGTTACAAATTCCATAGTCTCTCTCTCCTTTTCCCCTGTTCCGGAACTCTTTCGTTTCTGTCTGCAAAGCAGCAGACCGTGTCTGGGCTTGCATTATTTTTTGCCGGCAGAAATAAAAAAGCCCCGGAACAGAATTCTGATTTTCTGTTCCGGGACGGGAGTTGATTCAGATTCCCGCGGTACCACCCGCATTGTGTCGTCTTCGACACCATCTCATTGTATACTTAACGCGTATTCACGGATCTGCCTACTTTGGAATGTTCAACAGACCAGCTCCGGAATGTTCCCTGTTGTAAGCTTCCCCCATGCCGATGCTCTCAGTCGGTGACATCCGCTTCCTGTCAGGTTTCACTTACAGAGTTTCCTTCACAGCTATTAATTGTGTTACATCATAGCAAATAGACTGCCAATTGTAAAGCCCTAATTTTACAAATTTTTAAAACGCTCGACAGCCTTCACGGTGTTTTCGTAGGTGCCGAAGGCGGTCAGGCGGAAGTAGCCTTCGCCGCTTGGACCAAAACCTGCGCCTGGCGTTCCGACAACGTTGGCGTGCTCCAGAAGGTAGTCAAAGAACTCCCAGGAAGTCATGGAATCCGGGGTTTTCATCCAGACGTACGGGGAGTTAACACCTCCGGAAACCGTATATCCGGAGGATTTCAGCCCGTCGTAGATGATGTGGGCGTTGCGCATGTAGTGTGCGACCTGCTCTTTCAGCTGTGCTTTTCCTTCCGGTGAATAGACGGCTTCTCCCGCTTTCTGGATGATGTATGGAGCGCCGTTGTATTTGGTTCCGTGACGGCGCGCCCAGAGAGTGTGCAGCATTACGCCGTCCGGGGTTTTCAGGTCTTTTGGCACGACGGTGTAGCCAAGGCGCATTCCGGTAAATCCTGCGTTCTTTGAGAAAGAATGGAACTCGATGGCGCAGGTTCTGGCTCCTTCGCATTCGTAGATGGAATGTGGAATGTGATCTTCGGAAATGTAGGCTTCATAGGCCGCGTCATAGAGGATCACAGCTCCTACCCGGCGGGCATAGTCCACCCACTGCTGGAGCTGGTCTTTGGTCAGCACCGATCCGGTCGGGTTGTTAGGGAAGCACAGATAGATCAGATCCGGTGTTTCCGACGGAAGATCCGGAGCAAAATTGTTTTCCGCGGTACACGGCATGTAAATAATATCCGAAAACCGTTCGGTGGCTTCGTCATATACGCCGCCACGTCCGGACATGATGTTGGAATCTACATAGACCGGGTACACCGGGTCGCATACGGCAATCCGGTTGTCCAGGCTGAAGATTTCCTGGATGTTGGCGCAGTCGCATTTTGCACCGTCGGAGACAAAGATCTCATCGGCAGAAATCTCACAGCCCCGTGCCTTAAAATCATGTTCCGCAATTTTGCTGCGGAGAAATTCATAACCGAGATCCGGCGCATAGCCGTGAAATCCTGCTTCTGTGCCCATTTCGTCCGCCGCTTTGTGAACGGCTTCGATGATTGCCGGAGCAATGGGCTGTGTGACGTCTCCGATGCCCAGACGGATGATGTCCGCGTCCGGGTGCGCTTCGGAGTAGGCGGCTATTTTTTTCGCGATCGTGGAAAAAAGGTAGCTGCCGGGAAGTTTCAGGTAATTATCGTTGATCTTAAACATGTTATCCGTTCCTTTCAAAATCCATTAATGCCAGCACCATCTGTGCGGTCTCCACCAGATTGGTGCCGCTGTCCATACTGCATTTCTGCAGATAACGGTGCGCCTCGTCCTCCGTCAGATGATTCCGTTCCATCAGCAGGCTTTTGGCTGAGTCTATCGTCTGCTGTTCCTTCGGGTTTCTCTTTTTCCGGTCGGGCGTACGTTTCTTTTTTCTCGGCCGAAGCATCATCTGGAGCGTCTCGGCGAGATCGCATGCCTTCAGCGGCATGGAAAGCGCCATGACGCCGCTGCTGTCCATCTGTCCCAGGGTCCGCTCCGAAGCCACCAGAAGCATTTCAAAGGTGGGCGGCATACATTCCACCAGCTCTGAAAAAAACATGTCCGGCAGCCGGTAGCCGCAGATGATGACGCCGCCGCTCAGCTGATTCATTTCGCTCAGCGCCTGAGCGGCGGTCGTGCAGATGTGGTCGACAGAAAATCCATATCCGGAAAGCAGCCGAGCGATACGTTTCCCGTCCTCCTGTTTTGGAAATGCCACTAAAATACTGCTCATTCGAATCGCCCCTTATGTGTCTGTCAGATACGGTGCAGATACCGTTCAATCTCCCAGGAGGATACCTGAGGGATGTATTCCAGCCATTCCTGTTTTTTCGCGCTGATATACCGGGAGGCAAAGGTTTCACCCAGTACGCTGCAGAGGAAGGCATCCTGTTCCAGAGCGTCAAGCGCCTCTCCCAGGTTGGAGGGAAGCATGGTGATTCCCCGGCTGGCTTTTTCCCGTTCGCTCATTTCAAAAATGTTTTCCGTCACGGGTTCCGGCGGAAGGGTCTGCTTCTGAATTCCGTCCAGGCCGGCGGCAAGGCAGACGGCAAGCACAAGATATGGGTTTGCCGACGGGTCCGGCGAACGCAGTTCGATGCGTGTCAGTCCGTCATGGGCATCGGGGATACGGATCAGGGAACTGCGGTTGCGTCCGGACCACGCCACATAGACCGGCGCGCTGAAACCAGGCACCAGCCGTTTGTAGGAGTTGACCAGCGGATTGGCGATCGCGGTGATTCCACAGATATGCTGCATGATGCCTCCGATAAAGAAATAAGCTTCCCGGCTCAGACCCATGGGGTCTTTCTCATCCCGGAACAGATCCCGTCCGTCTTTTTCCAGGGAAAAATGCAGATGCATGCCGGATCCGTGTACGCCGGCCTTCGGTTTTGGCATAAACGTTGCGTGAAGGCCATGCCGTTTGGCGATCATCCGTACGGCGAACTTGAAAGTCATGATCTGGTCTGCGCTTTGCAGGGCGGAAACGGGAAGAAAATCCAGTTCATGCTGGGCGGGAGCCACTTCGTGGAAGGAGGATTTTACCCCGATCCCCAGCTCTTCCAGGGTAAGCACCATGTCTCTTCTGGCGTTTTCACCAAGATCCAGAGGACCGAGATCCAGATAGCCTGCCTTGTCGTGAGTGGTCACGGTTGCCATCCCGTCTTCATCTGTGTGAAAGAGAAAGAATTCGCACTCCGGCGCTGTCTGCGCTTCGATTCCCATTGCTTTTGCCTGTTCCAGTACATTCTGCAGGATGGCTCTGGAACTTCCCTCGTATCGTTTCCCATTCTGGTCGTAAACATCACAGATCAGGCGTGCCACTTTGCCCTGCTGGGGACGCCATGGCAGGATGGCGAAGGTATCCGGATCCGGATGGAGATACATATCGGATTCTTCAATTCCGGCAAACCCTTCGAAGGAAGAACCGTCGAAGGTACATTTGTTCTCCAGTGCTTTTTCCAGCTGTCCGGCAGTGATCGCCATGTTTTTCATCGTACCGCTCATGTCGGTAAACTGGAGGCGGATGAATTCCACATCCTCTTCCTCCGCCATGGCGAGGATCTGTTTTTTCGTGTATTCTGACATTTCCTGACGGCGGCCTTCCAGTTTCTGCCAAAGCCGGCAAGGAACCCGGAAGGCACTCTCCTTTCCTGAATTTTTCAGCTGTTGTTCGGCATACTGCGCCGAACAGCAGCGATTTTGATTTCATTATATCCCGATTTGCCGGGTTTTGTCATTAAAACATATAAAATTTCAAAGGTTAGAGTAGCCCATCAAAGATTCATCCACTGCTCTTGCCGCCTCACGGCCTTCGCGGATTGCCCAGACTACCAGAGACTGGCCCCTGTGCATATCTCCGGCGGTAAAGACGTTGGGAACGCTGGTCTGATAGCCGCCGTCGTCGGTCATGACATTGGTGCGGGCGGTGAGCGCTACCTGAAAATCATCGGTAATATACTTTTCCGCGCCCAGAAAGCCGGCGGCTATGAGTACAAGGTCGGCGGGAATCTGTTTTTCCGATTCCGGAACGGGTGTCATCACAGTGCGTCCGGTCTTTTCGTCTTTCTGCGGTTCCAGGTGAACGATCTTCAGATGGGTCAGATCTCCCTTCTTGTTTTTGATAAATTCAGAGACGGTGGCCTGATAAATCCTTGGATCATGACCGAAAACGGCGATGGCTTCTTCCTGTCCGTAATCTGTCTTGCAGACTCTCGGCCATTCCGGCCACGGATTGTTTTCCGCGCGGGTCAGCGGCGGCTGCGGCATCATTTCCAGCTGCACTACGGATTTTGCGCCCAGACGAATTGCCGTGCCGACACAGTCGTTGCCGGTGTCGCCGCCTCCGATGACGACAACATGTTTTCCGCGGATCTTCGGCACCTGTCCGTCCTGAAGTTCCGAATCCAGCAGACTTTTCGTCACGGTGCGGAGAAAGTCCACCGCAAACCAGATTCCTTTTGCCTCTCTTCCGGGAGCCTGGATATCTCTTGGGTGGGAGGCGCCGCAGCACAGCAGAACGCGGTCAAATTCTTTCAGAAGCTCTTTCGCTTTCCGGTCTTTTCCAATGTCCGTGTTTGTCACAAAGGTGATGCCTTCCTCTTCCATCAGGCGGATCCTTCGGTCGATCACATCCTTTTCCAGTTTCATGTTCGGAATTCCATACCGAAGAAGACCTCCGATCCTGTCATGGCGTTCAAACACTGTCACCTGGTGTCCTCTGCGGTTCAGCTGCATGGCGGCGGCAAGCCCGGAAGGGCCGCTGCCGACAACGGCTACTTTTTTTCCTGTGCGGATTTTGGGCGGGTTCGGACGGATCAGTCCGGTGTTCCAGGCGTTTTCAATAATGGCACGCTCGTTGGCTTTCGTCGCCACCGGATCTCCGTTGAGGTTGCAGGTGCAGGCAGCCTCGCACAGTGCCGGGCATACTCTGGAAGTAAACTCCGGAAAACAGTTGGTTTTTTCCAGGCGATAGTACGCCTGCTCCCAGTTTCCATGATACACCAGATCGTTCCACTCCGGCACCAGATTATTCAGGGGGCAGCCGGAAGCCATGCCGGAAATCATGCGTCCGGACTGGCAGAAAGGCACGCCGCATGCCATACAGCGGGCTCCCTGGAGCTGCTGTTCTTTTGGCGCAAGGCTGCGGTGAAATTCGTTAAAGTTCCTGATGCGCTCCAGAGGAGGAACGCAGGCCCCGTCCACACGTTGATATTCTAAAAATCCAGTTGGTTTTCCCATGGTATCCTCCTATCTGCGCATACTTTCATAAAATGCTTCAATTTGCGCCTGTTCACTGTCAAGTCCCCGTTCTTCCATCTTCGCGCTGAGTGTCATCATGCGCTTATAGTCGTTGGGGATGATTTTTTTGAATTTTGGCAAAAACATGTCGAAATCTTCCAGGATCCGTCTGCCTTTGGGCGAACCGGTATGTTCCACATGGCGTTCGATCAGGGTGCGCAGCTCGGCGATATCATATTTGCTGTCCACCGCCTCGATGGAGATCATCGCTTTGTTCAGGTTGCGGTAGAGATGATTCTTTTCATCCAGTACATAAGCGATTCCGCCGCTCATTCCTGCGGCGAAGTTCTTTCCGGTGCTTCCAAGGATGACCACACGGCCTCCGGTCATATATTCACAGCCATGCTCTCCAACGCCTTCCACCACCGCGACAGCGCCGGAATTGCGGACGCAGAACCGTTCTCCTGCCATTCCGCAGATATATGCCTCACCGCTGGTTGCTCCGTAGAGCGCCACATTTCCGATGATGATATTTTCTTCCGGACAGTAGCCGCTGTTCTTCGGAGGATATACCACAAGTTTTCCTCCGGAAAGACCCTTGCCGAAGTAATCGTTGGAATCTCCTTCCAGGCGGAGCGTCAGTCCCTTGGGAATAAACGCGCCGAAACTCTGGCCGCCGCTTCCTTTACATTCGATGACGTAGGTGTCCGGTGCAAGGGTATCCTTGAATTTTTTCGTGATTTCAGATCCGAGGATGGTTCCCAGAGTCCGGTCTGTATTGGAAACGTGTACCTGGAGTGTTTTGCTCTCGCCCGGCTTCAGAGCCAGCTGTTTCAGGAAAACTTTTTCATCCAGGGTCTGTTCCAGTTTGAAATCATAGACTGCTTTCGGATCAAAGGTTACCTTCTGATCGGTTCCTGCATATGGATTGTTGAGGATCGCATCCAGATCCACGCGGGAAGCAAAGAAACCGTTCGGAGCCTCTTTGCGTTTCAGCAGATCGGACCGTCCCACCATTTCATCCACCGTGCGCACGCCCAGCTTTGCCATGTACTCTCTCAGTTCCTGGGCAATAAACCGCATGAAATTCACCACATACTCCGGTTTTCCGCGGAACCGTTTGCGAAGCTCCGGATTCTGGGTCGCAACGCCTACGGGACAGGTATCCAGGTTGCAGACACGCATCATCACGCAGCCCATAGTTACCAGAGGAGCCGTTGCAAAGCCAAATTCCTCGGCGCCAAGCAGTGCGGCGATCGCCACGTCACGTCCGCTCATGAGCTTTCCGTCTGTTTCGATCACTACGCGGTTGCGCAGGCCGTTCATGATTAGCGTCTGATGAGTTTCCGCAAGTCCCAGTTCCCAGGGAAGCCCGGCATTGTGGATCGAGCTTCGCGGAGCCGCTCCGGTTCCGCCGTCATAACCGGAAATCAGGATCACCTGCGCGCCTGCTTTTGCAACACCGGCAGCGACAGTTCCGACCCCTGCCTCAGATACCAGTTTTACGGAAATCCGCGCGCTCCGGTTGGCGTTTTTCAGATCATAGATCAGCTGAGCCAGATCCTCGATGGAGTAAATATCGTGGTGCGGCGGCGGAGAGATCAGGGAAACGCCGGGTGTGGAATGTCTGGTTTTCGCAATCCAGGGATATACTTTTCCTGCCGGAAGATGGCCGCCTTCTCCCGGTTTTGCTCCCTGTGCCATTTTGATCTGGATTTCCTGTGCGCTGACCAGGTATTTGCTGGTGACGCCGAATCTTCCGGAAGCCACCTGTTTGATCGCTGAGCATCGTTCCGGTGATTCCAGACGGTCGTCGCTCTCTCCGCCTTCTCCGGAATTGGATTTGCCATGCAGCATATTCATGGCGATGGCAAGTGTCTCATGGGCTTCCTGTGAAATGGAGCCGTAGGACATGGCGCCGGTCTTAAAACGGCGGACGATGGAATCGACGCTCTCCACTTCTTCCAGCGGGATCGGCTGTTCCGGGTAATTGAAGTCCATCAGACTGCGCAGATATCCGGTTTCCTCACGGTCCACCATCTCGGTATATTTTTTGAACAGAGCGTAATCTCCCTCGCGGGTGGCAGTCTGCAGTGCGTGGATCGTCTGCGGATTGTAACGGTGCTCCTCGCCCTGGCTGCGCTCTTTATGACGTCCAATGCTGTCCAGGGTCAGATCCACATCCAGTCCCAGCGGATCAAACGCCTGGGAATGACGGTTATCTGCTTCCTCAGCGATATCCTGAAGAGTGATCCCTCCCACACGGCTGACCGTTCCTGTAAAGTATTTGTCGATCACTTCCGGTGAGATGCCGATCGCCTCGAAAATCTGTGATCCCTGATAGGACTGAATGGTGGAGATACCCATTTTGGAAGCGATTTTTACAATTCCGGAGATCACCGCATGGTTGTAATCTTCCACTGCCGCGTAGTAATCTTTTTCCAGCATTTTGTCCTGGATCAGCTCATGGATGGTATCCAGCGCCAGATACGGATTGACGGCACAGGCGCCGTAGCCGAGCAGGGCCGCAAAATGATGTACTTCCCGCGGTTCTCCCGATTCCAGGATGATGGCGAGGGAGGTACGCTTTTTCGTCTTCACCAGATGCTGATGAACGGCGGAGACAGCCAGAAGCGACGGGATCGCCACATGATTTTCATCGACGCCGCGGTCGGACAGGACAAGAATATTTGCCCCTTCCCTGTGCGCACGGTCCACTTCCACAAAGAGACGGTCGATCGCCCGGTCCAGCGGGGTGCTCTTGTAGTAGGTGATCGGGACCGTGATGACTTTGAAACCGTCGATTTTCATGTTTTTGATCTTCAGCATATCCGTGTTGGTCAGGATCGGATTGTTGATCTTCAATACCTGACAGTTGACCGGCTTTTCCTCCAGCAGATTTCCGTCACGTCCCACATATACGCTGGTGGAGGTGACGATCTCTTCCCGGATGGCGTCAATGGGAGGATTGGTCACCTGAGCAAACAGTTGTTTGAAGTAATTGAACAGCGGCTGATGCTGATGGGACAATACGGCGAGGGGCGTATCCACACCCATGGCGCCGATTCCTTCGGAGCCATTCAGCGCCATATTTCGGATGGAAGTTCGGTATTCCTCGTATGTATATCCGAATGCTTTCTGCAGTCTTGCCCTTTCCTGACGCGTGTATTCCTGCACCGGAAGATTGGGGATTTTCAGATCCTTCAGTTCCACCAGGTTGCTGTCCAGCCATTCTCCGTAAGGCTGGCGGTGGGCGTATCGTTCTTTCAGTTCGTCATCGTTGATGACTTTTCCCTCAATGGTATCCACCAGAAGCATTTTTCCGGGATGAAGGCGTTCTTTGACAAGGATCTGGTCTTCCGGAACATCCAGCACGCCGACCTCTGAGGAGAGGATCAGCTGGCCGTCTCTGGTAATATAGTAGCGGGATGGGCGAAGGCCGTTGCGGTCAAGGACTGCTCCCATCACATCTCCGTCCGAGAAAAGAATAGACGCCGGGCCATCCCAAGGTTCCATCATGGTCGCGTAATACTGATAGAAATCCCGTTTTTCCTGGGAAATGGTCAGATTGTTCGCCCAAGGTTCCGGAATTGTGATCATTACAGCCAGCGGAAGGTCCATGCCGCTCATGGTCAGGAATTCCAGCGTATTGTCCAGCATCGCCGAATCAGATCCCTGGGTGTTGATCACGGGAAGCACCTTGTGCAGTTCATCCTGCAGCATCGGGGAAACCATGGTTTCCTCCCGTGCCAGCATTTTGTCTGCATTTCCGCGGATCGTGTTGATCTCGCCGTTGTGTACGATGAAACGGTTCGGATGGGCACGCTCCCAGCTGGGGTTGGTGTTGGTGCTGAAACGGGAATGTACGATTGCGATGGCTGACTCGTAGGAAGGATCCTGCAGATCGTGGAAAAAGGTTCTCAGCTGTCCGACCAGGAACATTCCCTTATAGACGATGGTACGGCTGGACAATGACGGAACATAGGTGTTGTCTGTACTCTGTTCAAATACCCGGCGTACCACATACAGCCGGCGGTCGAAAGCAATTCCTTCGGCGATATCCGCCGGTTTTTTAATGAATCCCTGCATGATGCATGGCATGCACTCCCGTGCCTTGTGGCCGAGAACTTCCGGATCCACCGGAACTTCCCGCCATCCCAGAAACTCCATACCTTCCTTTTCCACGATGATCTCAAACATTTTTTTTGCCTGATTGCGCTTCAGTTCGTTCTGCGGGAAGAAGAACATTCCTACGCCGTATTCCCGCTCTTCGCCTAAAAAAATGCCGAGGGAATGACAGGCTCTGGAAAAGAACTTATGCGATATCTGCAGTAAGATTCCAACTCCATCTCCTGTTTTTCCCTCGGCGTCTTTGCCGGCCCTGTGTTCCAGGTTTTCTACAATTTTCAGTGCTTTTTCAACGGTTTCATGACTTTTACCGCCCTTGATATTGACCACCGCTCCGATTCCACAGTTATCATGTTCGAACTGCGGGCGATACAGAGCATACTGGCCGCTGTCAGCTTTTCTCTGTGTCATACCAACACCCTCTCTCTGTCTTTTATTTCCGCGTGCAACAAGCCGTACGAACGTGCTTGCACGTTCATCTGGCGGCTGCCGCGAGAACCGGATGTCCGGCAGTTTGCTGCGGGACATCCGGTTTGGCAGGTTTGGAAATGTTTTTGCAGGAGATAATAAACAATCCTGCAAAAACATTTTTCAAACACAAGCATACCTGCAACTATGGCTAATAATATAACGCATCCGGCGTCATTTGTAAAGAGCTAATTTATTTTTCTTTTTCATGGTATTCCACGGCTGCCCGGATCAATCCTGCGAACAGTGGATGCGGACGGTTCGGTCTGGATTTGAATTCCGGATGCGCCTGAGTTGCAAGAAAGTAAGGATGATCCGGAAGTTCGATCATCTCCACGATCCTGCCGTCAGGAGAAATACCGGAAAGTTTCATCCCGTTCTGGAGCAGGGCTTCCCGGTACTCATTGTTGACTTCGTAACGGTGTCTGTGGCGTTCCTGGATTTCTCCGGTACCGTACAGACGGTAAGCGAGAGAATCTTCCGCGAGAACGCATGGATAAGCGCCAAGCCGCAGGGTGCCGCCGAGATCTTCCACTCCGTTCTGATCCGGCATCAGGGAGATCACGGGATGGGAAGTGTCCGGATCCAGTTCGATGCTGTGGGCGTCGGAAAGGCCGAGGATATTTCGGGCGTATTCGACAATCGCCAGCTGCATTCCCAGGCAGATTCCAAGGAACGGAAGACGGTGTTCTCTTGCATAGCGGATTGCCATGATCTTGCCTTCGATCCCGCGGCTGCCAAAGCCTCCCGGTACGAGAAGACCGTCGACGCCCTGAAACAGCTCTTCCACATTCTGCGGGGTGACCTCTTCCGAATCGATCCATCGGATGGAAACACTGGCGCGTGCTGCAATCCCGCCATGTTTCAGAGCTTCCACGACACTCAGGTACGCATCATGGAGCTGGATATATTTTCCCACCAGGGCGATGGTCACCTCCTGCTGAGGATTTCTCAGAGCCTGGACCATCGTCTGCCAGTCGGACAGTTCCGGTTCCGGGCATTCCAGATGGAGACATTCGCAGATGACCTGGGCGAGATGTTCTTTTTCCATCGCCAGAGGCGCTTCGTAGAGGTAGTCCACATCCAGATTCTGGAGCACATGGGCGCTGGGTACGTTGCAGAACAGGGCAATCTTGTCGCGGATCTCCTGGGTCAACGGATGTTCGGAACGGCAGACGATAACGTCGGGCCAAAGACCGAGACCCTGCAGCTCTTTGACACTTGCCTGGGTCGGTTTCGTTTTCATTTCGCCGGAAGCTTTCAGGTAGGGAATCAGGGTTACATGGACCAGAACGGCATTTTCATGTCCGACCTCATGCTGAAACTGGCGGATCGCCTCAAGGAACGGCTGGCTTTCGATATCGCCGACGGTGCCGCCCACTTCGATAATCGCAATACGGTCCTCTCCGGAATTGTGGTAAAAGCGGCTTTTGATCTCATTGGTGATGTGCGGGATGACCTGTACCGTGCCTCCGCCGAAGTCACCGTGGCGTTCTTTCTGAAGTACGGACCAGTAAACCTTTCCGGTTGTCACATTGGAATTGCAGTCGAGGCTTTCGTCAATGAAACGCTCGTAGTGCCCAAGATCCAGGTCTGTCTCCGTGCCGTCGTCTGTGACGAAGACTTCCCCGTGCTGGATCGGGTTCATGGTTCCCGGGTCTACGTTGATGTACGGATCAAATTTCTGCATGGTGACTTTGTACCCTCTCGCCTTTAACAGGCGGCCAAGGGAGGCGGCGGTGATTCCTTTTCCAAGTCCGGAGACTACGCCGCCGGTTACAAAAACATACTTTACTGCCATATGGATTCCCTCCTGTTTTGTGTTGTGTGCGGTCTGTTAAAAAAACATAGCCCATTGTAGCATGGCGCGCGGGGATTGCAATCTTTTTTTTTTCGATTCTGCAATTTTGTTGAAATTTCCAAAAAAATTTCCGAAAAATCCGCTGCCAGAGTATAAAATAGATAAATCTGAAAAATCAGATGAAATCTATTGACAATAAAATTGAAAAAAGCGTATAATTTTACAGTGAGACAAAGAGGTCCTAAGAAAAGGATGGCCTTTTTGTCTTTTTTTCATTCTTTGAGATCAAAAGGAGAAACCAATAATGAAAAACGAAAACTACGAGAGCGGTCTGAAAGAAGAATGCGGAGTGTTCGGAATTTATGATCCGGACGGCGAGGATGTAAGTACTTCCATCTACTATGGGTTATCTGCACTTCAGCATCGGGGACAGGAATCCTGCGGGATTGCCGTATCGGATACCAACGGTCCGAAGGGGCAGGTCAATTTTTACAAAGGTATGGGGCTTGTGCAGGAAGTCTTCCGGGAATCCAATCTGCAGGAGCTGAAAGGAAATATCGGGATCGGGCATGTCCGCTATTCCACCACAGGCGCAACCACACTGGAGAACGCCCAGCCTCTCGTTCTGAAATATCTGAAAGGGTCACTTGCCCTGGCGCATAACGGAAATCTGGTCAATGCTGTACAGCTTCGGGATGAAATGGAGCACACCGGAGCTATTTTTCATACGACCATCGATTCCGAGATTATCGCTTACCATATCGCCAGAGAAAGAATTCACTCGGCAACGGTGGAGGAGGCGATCCGGAAGACGGTACAGAAGATCCGTGGCGCTTATGGACTTGTGATCATGAGCCCACGAAAGCTGATTGGTGTAAGGGACCCTTACGGACTAAAGCCGCTCTGCATCGGAAAACGGGAAAATGCCTGGATTTTTGCGTCGGAGAGCTGCGCCATCACATCCGTCGGGGCGGAATTTGTCCGGGATGTGGAGCCGGGAGAAATTGTGACGATTGACAAGGACGGAAAACTTCGTTCGGAATTTATGCCGTGCAGTGTACAGAGAGCTCACTGCATTTTCGAATACATTTATTTTGCGCGGTTGGACAGCTGTCTGGACAACGTCAACGTCTATGAGTCACGGATCCGGGCCGGCGGGCTTCTGGCAAAAACCTATCCGGTGGATGCGGACCTTGTGGTCGGCGTTCCGGATTCGGGACTGACGGCGGCAAAAGGCTATTCTGAGACTTCCGGTATTCCATTTGCTTTTGCTTTTCACAAAAACAGTTATATCGGCAGGACGTTTATCAAGCCGAGCCAGAAGGAACGGGAATCCAGCGTCAAGATGAAGCTCAGTGTTCTGGAACCGGTGGTCAGGGGAAAGCGGCTGGTTCTGGTGGATGATTCCATTGTCCGCGGAACGACTATCGCAAACATCATCACGATGATGAAAAAAGCCGGTGCCAAGGAGGTTCATGTGCGGATCAGCTCTCCGCCGTTCCTTTATCCCTGCTATTTCGGGACGGATGTGCCCTCCAATCAGCAGCTGATCGCCCATACTCATTCCACGGAAGAAATCCGTGAAATGATCGGCGCGGATTCGCTCGGCTATATGCCCATCGACTGTCTGCAGGAAATGGTGGGGGATCTGCCAATCTGCAAGGCTTGCTTTGACAGCCGCTATCCCATGGAGGTTCCGGACCAGGATATCAGCGGCCTTTTGGAATGATCTCCCACATAATTTGATGCCGGACTTCGTATACTGATAAAAAACGGATGGTACAAACATTTGACTCTGGAAGAACGTGTTTATTCCAACGATTATGCGGATCTGATCGTCCGAAGCTTTTATCTGGAGGTATATCAGAATGCGGTTCCTGATTCGGAAGGCAGTTCCTTTCCGCTGAATTCCCAGTTTTCCACACTCTTTTTGGGAAGGAGCCTGCTGCCGGCGAATCAGTTTGGCGATATTCCTTATAATTCTGTTCCGAAGCTTTATACTCCTTTAAGTACCGTATCGCTGGAAAGCGCCGGGATCCTGCAGGTGCAGAATCAGCCGGTGCTCCAACTGACCGGGGCAGGCGTCATCATCGGCATCGTGGATACCGGAATTGACTATACCCATCCGGCGTTTCAAAAGCCTGACGGCACGACGAAGATTCTGGATCTCTGGGACCAGACAGACCGGACCGGTATCCCGCCTGAATTTTTCCCTTACGGGAGTGAATATTCCAGGATGCAGATTGACGAGTCGCTCCGGCAGGAAAACCCAGGATCTCTGGTGCCTGCGGATGATCCGCAGGGGCATGGAACTTACCTGGCGGGAGTTGCCGCCGGATCGCCAAGTGAGGATCAGGGTTTTATCGGAGCTGCGCCGGATGCGGATCTTGTGGTAGTAAAACTAAAACCGGCGAAGCAGTATCTCCGGGATTTTTTTTATGTCTCTCCCAACGCTGTGGCATATCAGGAAAATGATATTATGGCGGGCATCCAGTATCTGACCCAGAAAGCGTTCCTGTATAAGAAACCGTTGGTGATCTGTATTGGGCTCGGAAGCAATCAGGGAAGCCGTACGGAATCCATGCCGCTGACCTTTACCCTGCGGAGGCTGGGGCAGATCCAGGGGATCACGCCTGTCGCCGCCGCCGGGGATGAAGCCGGCCGCGCCCATCATTATCTGGGCGCTGCGTCTTCCGGCGGTCCGACCAATGTGGAGATCCTGGTACCGCCGGGCAGCACAGGCTTTACCATGGAACTCTGGGGACAGGCTCCGCAGCTTTTTTCTGTGGGATTCCGATCCCCCATCGGCGAGACGGTTCCAAGGATTCCGGTATCCCTCAGTGTGGAAACAACCAGCAGTTTTATTCTGGAAGAGACAAAAATCTACGTCAAATATGATGTGATCACCACCAGCGGCAGACAGCTGATCATTATCCGCTTTGAAAAGCCCACGGAAGGCATCTGGAATCTGCAGGTGTACGGAGCGGATGAGGCTGCCAGGGAGTTTCATCTGTGGCTGCCGATTACCGGTTTTGCGGATCCGGACATTACCTTTTTGTCTCCGAATCCCTATACCACGTTGACCAGTCCGTCGACACCGGACACGATCCTCACTACCGGAGCGTATCAGGCGGCAACGGGAAGCCTTTATATCCATTCCAGCCGCGGCTACACCGCAGACAATGATGTGAAACCGGATTTTGTTTCTCCGGGGGTGGATGTCACCGGTCCGGGACCGCTGGGAAGTTACGTGGATAAAACCGGAACAAGCGCTGCCGCAGCGCTGGCAGCCGGAGCGTCTGCTCTTCTGATCCAGTGGGGAATGGAGCGTACCCCGTCCCGTTTTTATACCACGCAGGAGCTGAAATTCTACCTGATCCGGGGAGCGCAGAGAGATCCTGCCCTGACTTATCCCAACAGGGAGTGGGGCTATGGAACGTTGGATCTTTACAATTCTTTTCTTTCTCTGATGACAAATTGAGTAACCAAACAGAGGGGATTCTCATATCATGAAGTGTAAACCAAATCAATTTGGAGGAAATGATATGAGTGATTTAGCTGCTACAAACTGTGGATGCGGATGTGATTCCGGAAACAGTGGACTGTTTAGTGGAAACGGAAATTCCTGCGGATGCAATATCCTGTGGATCCTTCTTCTGCTGAGCTGCTGCGGAAACGGAAATTCCAACTGGGGCTGTGGCTGCGGAAATGACAGCTGCCTGTGGGTAATCCTGCTTCTGTTCTTCTGCAACGGAAACAATGGCTGCAATGGCTGCGGATGCTGACACATGAATAAGAACGTGCTGCAAATGCCGGAAGTGCTGACGGACGGCTGCAGCAAGGGGCGCTTCCTTTTGTGAAGCGCCCCGTTTTTTCGTTATTCTTTATGCTGTTTTTGATGGCTTTCGTTTTCCTTCTGTTCTCCCTGTTTTTCCGGATCTCTTCCGGGATTTTTTTTCTGCCGTGCTTTTTTGCACTCCTCTTCCGCCGCCTTCCGTCTGGATTCCCTGCAGCGGACACATTCCATATCCACCTCATAAAGTGCGTTGCCCTCTATGACAAGTCTGTATTCCTCGGATTCTCCGTTTTTCACAATTCAACTCTCCTTTTTGCTGTGATGTGTTCTCTTTATCATATGAGAGAAAGAGACTCTGGTTCTCTTTTTCTCTTTTTCTGCATAAACTGTAGAAATGCTGAATATGGGGATTTTTATGAACGAACAGGATTCTATTGAAATGACGCCTCTTGACCGGATGGTGGCGGAAGACCAGATCCAGATGCTGAAGGCGGCGATTCCTTATGCCAACCCCAGGGCTCAGGCGATGCTTTCCATATTTGCCAAAACCATGGAACTGCAAAGAACCATTCAGATGTTCTCACAGGCGCGGGAACTTTCCATGATGTCATCCCGGGAGCCGGTAAAAACAAGCCCGATAGAAATGCTCCAGTCGATCAGCCAGTTTACCTCGGGGGAAATGAGGGAGAATCTCAACGGTATCATGAATGCGATGACTGCCATTCAGATGTTCCAGATGTATCAGGAGGATAGTCAAACGACAGAACATGAAAAGGAGGATGATTGGAATGGATGACTGGATGAAGGATCCAAATCTCTCAGGGATTCCAGCGGAAAAACTGCAGATGCTCCAGTCCATGGCATCTATGGGAAACGGAAAGCGTCCCAACGAGCTTTTGCCGATCTTGATGGCTGCCGCAAACACTTCCAGAGAAAAGGGCATGCAGTTCAGCGACGCGGAAATGGACTTAATCATTCAGGTGATGAAAAGCAGCCGGTCGCCGGAAGAAGCGGCAAAGATCGACCGAATGCTTCAGATGCTGAAACTGATGAAACGGTAGAAATGATAGAAACAGCGCCGGATATTGAAACGATCCAATATCCGGCGCTGTTTTTATACCTTTGAAAGAATGTGTGTTCAAGCACACTCCTGGGATTTGTTCGAATTTTATTCTGTATCCAGAATGCAGCTGCGAAGCAGAGTCAGAGCCTTTACGACTGCCTGTTCGCGGATTTTTGTGCGGCTGCCGCGGAACTGATATTCCCGGACGATGGTTTTTCCATTGACGCAGCATCCCATATAAACCAGGCCAACCGGTTTTTCCGGTGTGCCGCCGCCAGGTCCGGCGATTCCTGTGATGGCGATGCAGGCTTCGGTTCCGGTATTCCGGCATCCGCCTTCCGCCATCTCTCTGGCAGTCTCAGCGCTTACCGCTCCGTAGTTGGCGAGGGCCTCTTCTCTGACACTCAGATAACGCTGTTTTGCTTTATTGGAGTAGGTCACAATGCCCTGTCCCAGAACTTCAGAGGCTCCGGGCACATTGACGATACGGGAAGCGACCGCTCCTCCGGTGCAGGATTCCGCCGTGGTCAGATGCAGATTCCGCTCTTTCATCATGTCTACGACCGCCTGTTCCAGGGTCACTTCTTCTTCCATCGTGTAAATATGGTTTCCAAAGCGTTTTTTCAGTTCTTCTTCCACCGGTGCCATCAGCCGGAGCGCTTCTTCTTCGTTTTTCGCTTTTGCGGTCACACGCAGGTGTACCTCGCCGGTTTTGGCGTAAGTGGCAAGGGTCGGGTTCGTCTGTGCGTCGATGAGATCCAGGATTTCTGTCTCCACCGCGCTCTCTCCGATCCCGCAGATCTTGATCATGTGGGAATAGAGAACGTCTTCCTGGCGGCCACGGAGATATGGGATCACATATTCTTCAAACAGCGGTTTCATTTCAATCGGCGGTCCGGGAAGGAGAACGGCGATTTTCCCGTTTTTCTCGATGATCAGACCGGGTGCCGTACCGTTGTCATTGTCCAGAACGGTACCATTTTCCGGTACCAGCGCCTGTTTCCAGTTGTTGGCGGTGATGGCGGAGTCAGGATTGGATTTGAGATGACTCTCCATATAACTCTGGATCCGTGCCTTTGTATGGGGATCTTCCACCAACGGCTCACCCATCACTTTACATACGACTTCTTTCGTCAGGTCGTCCTCGGTGGGTCCAAGACCGCCGGACAGAAGGATCAGATCCGACCGGTCCAGCGCAGTCCGGATCATCTGTGTCATTCGTTCTTCGTTGTCACCTACCACATCCTGATAATAACAGTCGATGCCAAGCGCCGCGCACTGGCGTGCAAAGTAAACGGCGTTGGTGTTTGTAATGTTGCCCATCAGGATCTCTGTTCCGATAGAAATGATTTCTGCGACCATAGCTGCCTCCTTAGCCCTGCATGGAAAGCACGTTTTTATTGTTATAAATATATTCGATCAGTGACAGGACGGTCAGGATCAGCGCCAGCCAGATAAAGATCTGCTCCAGCACAGAGAAGATTCCGCCAAGATCCGCGATCACCAGAACGACCATGACCATCTGGCTGATCGTTTTGAGTTTTCCTGTTTTGCTTGCCGCGATGACAATGCCGTTGTCAGACGCCACCAGACGGAAGCCGCTGATGATAAATTCACGTCCGATGATGATGATGACCATCCAAGCCGGCAGATCGCCCAGCTCTACAAAACAGATCAGCGCGGAGCAGACCAGAAGTTTGTCTGCCAGAGGATCCATGAACTTTCCGAAATCTGTGACCAGGTTGTCCCTGCGGGCGAGATAGCCGTCCAGCGTGTCCGTCAGGCTTGCCACAACGAAGATCACCAGAGCGATCCACTTGGTGGCATCCCCCGCAACGGGAACCAGCATAAAGAATACAAAAAACGGAACCATAATCATTCTCAGTATCGTCAGTTTGTTTGGTAAATTCATTGCACAATCTCTCCTATCAAATCATATTCCAGTGCGCCGGTGATCGTTACATTTACAAAATCACCGGACACAAGCTCCTCATCGGTATTGACGAATACATAGCCGTCAACGCCCGGAGCGTCGGATGCGCTTCTGCCCACGTAGGCATTTTCATCGGCTACCTTTCCCTCGATCATCACCGTCAGAACCTGCCCGATCTTCCGCTCTCCCAGTTCCATGGAGATATCCTGCTGCAGTTCCATCAGTTCTGCCTGGCGATCCAGCTTGGTTTCCTCGTCGATCTGATGATCCATGTTTGCCGCAGGCGTTCCTTCTTCCGGAGAATAAGTAAATACACCCAGACGGTCAAATTCCATGTCATTGACAAATTCCAGAAGTTCCTCATGCTGTTCCTTTGTCTCTCCCGGAAATCCGGTGATCAATGTTGTGCGCAGCGTGATGTCCGGAATCTCTTCCCGGAGGGTTGTGATGATCTGTACCAGCTCTTCCTTGGAAGTGCGGCGGCCCATCCGTCGGAGGATCTCGTCATTGGCATGCTGGATCGGCAGATCCAGATAATGACAGATTTTCTTTTCTTCCTTCATGGTCTGGATCAGTTCCGGATAAATGTCCTCCGGGTAGCAGTAGAGGATCCGGATCCAGTACAGTTCCGGGATTTTGCAGAGCTCCTTCAGGAGGAGGTGAAGCGAAGGCTTTCCGTAAAGGTCTGTCCCGTAAAGGGTTGTCTCCTGAGCTACAAGGACCAGTTCCCGGACACCGCCGGCTGCCATGGTCCTGGCTTCTTCCAGAAGGTCTTCCATCGGAACACTGCGGTAGCTGCCGCGCAGCTTCGGGATAATGCAGTAGGTGCAGTGCTTGTCACATCCCTCGGCAATCTTCAGGTATTCATAATAGCCTCCGGTGGTGACGATCCGCCCACCATCGGTTTTCGGAATACCGGTCAGCTCCGCGTAATCCTCGTAATGGCTGCCGCGAAGCACATCTTCGATCGCGAGGACGATGCGGTCGTAGCTGTTGGTTCCCAGCACGGCGTCCACCTCCGGAATTTCCTGATGGATCTCTTCGCGGTAACGCTCCGCCATACAGCCTGTGACAAGCAGTACTTTGCAGCTTCCCTGCTTTTTGTACTCAGCCATCTGGAGGATGTTTTCAATGCTCTCTTCCTTGGCGTCATGGATGAAGCAGCAGGTATTGATGACAATGATGTCCGCCTGTGTTTCATCGTCTGTGATCTCATAACCGTGCTTTACCAACAAGCCGAGCATGTGCTCGGAGTCCACAAGGTTTTTGTCACAGCCAAGGGAAATAAATAAAATTTTCATTTGTTCACTCCTGTATCGTTGCAGTTTTTTATGGGGATAGAAAAACAGCTCCGGGAAAATTCCAGAGCCGTATTTTCTGTACTCCACCACGGCCTGGCAGGTACCGCAGGCCGGTGTATTACTCTACATCTTCCGAGGTCTCATCCTCTGTTGTTTCATCCGGGAGGATCGTAACCTCTCCGCGGTACATTTCCTCTACAGCGATAGAAAGAGGTTTCATACCTTTCTTAACCCTGACTTTCGGTTCTGCGCCGGCGATCAGCTGTCTTGCGCGTTTGCTGGTTGCAAGAACCAGAGAATAACGGCTGCTGATCACAGGAGCTTCGTCGATGTCCTGTCCCTCGTTGATGGTTTCGATTAATTCTGTATAAGATGGATGTATCATGCTTTGCTCTCCTTTCTTTCCTTTAATTCTTTCTGTATCCGGCAGATGAACTCCGACTGAAGTCTGCTGGCTGCATGCTGGCTCTGGATGAGCCGGTGTGTCTTTTCGATACAGTCTTCCAGCTGATCGTTGATGATAATATAATCATAAGCGTCCATATAGGCCGCTTCCTCCACCGCACGGTTCATACGCATGGCGATCACTTCCGGAGTCTCCGTGCCGCGTCCGGTCAGACGCTGCTCCAGAATCTCAGCGCTCGGAGGCGTGATAAAGATCAGAAGCGCATCCGGACGGAGCTTTTTGACCTGAAGCGCTCCCTGGATCTCAATTTCCAGCAGCACGTCTTTGCCGTTGGCAAGCTGTTCTTCCACATAAGCCTTTGGCGTTCCATAATAATTTTCCACGTACTGGGCATATTCGATAAACGCGCCTTCGGCGATCATCTGCTCAAATTCTTCCCTTGTTTTAAAGAAATATTCTCTTCCGTCCTGCTCCCCTTCCCGCGGCCTGCGGGTGGTGGCGGATATGGAAAGAGCGTAGTTATCATAGTTTGCGAGAAGCCCCTTCATAACGGTGCCCTTTCCCGCGCCGGAAAAACCGGATACGATGGTCAGTACTCCTTTACTCATCCTCTGCATCTCCCTGTTCTTCTGATAATGACGCCCCATGGGCGTTAAACCGGCGGCTGATGGTTTCCGGCTGAAGCGCCGACAAGATCACCAGGCCTTCCCCGGTAAAGATCACCGCTTTGGTCCTGCGGCCGACCGTCGCGTCCACCAGGTGGTTTTCTTCCCTTGCCTTCTGCACCATCCGCTTGATGGGAGCTGCCTCGGGGCTGACCACGGCAACGATCTTTTCGGAATTTACGGCGTTTCCAAAACCGACGTTAATAAGCTTTGACAACCTGAATCACCCTTTGTTTTATTCGATATTCTGGATCTGTTCGCGGATCTTTTCAATCTCTGTTTTCAGTTCGATCGCAATGTTGGTCGTTTCCAGGTCATTTGCCTTGGAAAGGATCGTATTGGCTTCGCGGTTCATTTCCTGTGCAATAAAATCCAGTTTTCGCCCGATACCCTCTCCGTCATTCAGCGCAGTCTTCATATTCTCAATGTGGCTGTTCAGACGCACGGTTTCTTCATCCGTACAGATCTTATCAGCAAAAATCACCACTTCCGCAGCGATCCGGCTGTCTTCCATCTGCGTGTCTTCCAGCAGTTCTTTCATTTTTGTCTCAAGACGATTCCGGTATTCACTCAGGATTTCAGGGGCACGCTCTTCAATCCGTCTCACGTTTGCCTGCAGACTGTCCAGCTTCGCGGTCAGATCCCGTTTCAGATTTTCACCCTCCACCTGGCGGGATGCGGCAAACTGTTCACCGGCTGCCCGAAGTGCCTTTTCCAGCTCAGACCAGAGCTCTTCCACATCAATCTCCTGCTCTTCCATGGTGAGAACCTCGGGACAACGGGAGAGATGAGACACCTTGATATCATTTTCCAGTGCAAATTCTTTTTCCATCTGACGGAAATATTCCAGATACCGTCCGGCAAGTTCGCTGTTGTAATGGAGCTGCATCCGTCCGGAAGAAAAATCCTCACAGGAGATAAAAACATCTACCTTACCGCGCTGCATGTATTCTTTCAGAACACCCCGGATCGCTGCCTCGAAAACGCTGAGTTTTTTCGGCATCTTCATATTGAAATCCAGATAACGGTGGTTGACGGATTTGATCTCTACGGTAAATCTCCTGACTTCATCCTGTAATTCGGCCCTGCCGAAGCCCGTCATACTTTTAATCATGTCAAAAATCCTTCCTGTATGGATGAAAACGAATCAAATAGTAAGCAACCCATACAGATTCATTATAATTCATTCCAAAACCCTAGTCAAATCTTTTTTTTTATTATATAATTTTAAGGAATTTAGATAAGGAGAATGAATTATGGCTTTTGATGGAATTACCATTGCAAATATTGTTTCTGAGCTGAACCATACGATCGTCGGGGGAAAGATCAACAAGATCGCTCAGCCGGAGGCGGATGAACTGATGATCACAGTGAAAAACAACCGTACCCAGTACCGGCTGTTTCTGTCGGCGAGCGCTTCTCTCCCGCTGATCTACCTGACCGGGGAGAACAAGCAGGGACCTTTGACCGCTCCCAATTTCTGTATGCTTCTGCGGAAACATATCGGCAGCGCAAGGATCCTGTCGGTGACCCAGCCGGGTCTGGAGCGGATCCTGATCTTTGAACTGGAACATCTCAACGAACTGGGAGATATCTGCCGGAAGAAACTGATCGTTGAGATCATGGGAAAACATAGCAATATCATTTTCTGTCAGGAGGATGATACGATTATTGACAGCATCAAACATATCTCCGCCAATATGAGCTCTGTCCGCGAAGTCCTTCCGGGACGTACCTGGTTTATTCCCCACACCCAGGACAAAATGGATCCTCTGAGCATGAGCCGGGAGGCGTTCACAGAGACGGTTTTTGGCAAAAATCTGCCCGTGTTCAAGGCGGTTTATACGTCTCTGACTGGATTCAGCCCGCTGATCGCAGAGGAACTTTGCGTGAGAAGCGGGATCGATCCGAAGCGGCAGGCGCAGGAACTGGAGGAAACGGAGAAAGAAACCCTGTGGCAGACGACGGATGACCTGGTGGACAGGATCCGGAGACAGGATTTCTCTCCCGTGATCGTTTATCAGGAGGAAGAACCGCTGGAATTCGCTGCGTTTCCGCTGACAAAATACCAGGATCAGAAGAGTGTTTCCTATGAAAGTATCTCGCAGGTACTGGAAAGCTATTACTCCATGAAAAACAAGATCACCCTGATCCGTCAGAAATCCGCCGACCTGCGCAGGATCGTCACCACTGCGATCGAGCGCACTTCCAAAAAATATGAACTTCAGCAGAAGCAGCAAAAGGATACGGAAAAGAAAGAAAAATACCGTATTTACGGCGAGCTGCTGAATACGTATGGGTACCATCTTGAGGAAGGGGCACGTTCTCTGGAGGCGCTGAATTACTACACCAATGAGATGATCACCATTCCTCTGGATGAACATCTGAGCGCGGCGGAAAATGCGAAAAAGTATTTTGACCGTTACACCAAGCTGAAAAGAACGGAGGAAGCGCTCAATGAGCTGCTGGAGGAAACCAGAAGTGATCTGGAACACCTGGAATCCATCCGAACTTCCCTGGACATCGCCCTGGACGAGGACGACCTGGTGGAGGTACGGGAGGAGCTGATGGAATACGGCTACCTTCGTCGGAAAGGCTCCTCCGGAAAGAAGAAAAAAATTGTCTCACGCCCGTTCCACTACCGCTCTTCCGACGGGTTTGACATTTATGTGGGAAAGAATAATTTTCAGAACGACGAGCTTTCCTTTAAATTTGCGTCCGGGAACGACTGGTGGTTCCATGCGAAGGGACAGCCGGGCAGCCATGTGATCGTGAAATCCAACGGAGAGGAACTGCCGGATCGCACCTTTGAGGAGGCTGCACGGCTTGCGGCTTTCTATTCCAAGGGACGTCAGGCGCCGAAAGTGGAGATCGACTATACTCAGAAAAAGAACCTGAAAAAGCCAAACGGCGCGAAACCCGGCTTTGTCATTTACCATACGAATTATTCCATGATCGCGGAGCCGAAGATTCATGAAATTGAAGAGATAAAGTAATCGAAAATCTTCAGAAAATATTTCGAAAATTTTTTGGAAAATATTAACAGTTTTTTTATCTGATTTTCTTCGAATTGTGTTATACTTGGAAACAGTGGATATCTTTTGCTGCAGTTCTGTCTTCCGATTTTGGTTTTTGTCGGAACTGCAGCTGTATTTTACAACAAGCGAGGATGTTTTCATGAAAAAAACAATCACAGAAATTCTTAACAAAAGGCAGCCTACGACCAGGTATACCGCAGATCCTGCCGTTGGTCTGACCAGCGAGCAGGTCGAGGAATACATGCGCAACGGATGGAACAACCGAGCGGTGGAGCCTCCGTCCAAAACTACTGCGGAAATTGTCAAAAGCAATGTGTTTACTTATTTTAACCTGATCTTTCTGATCATTGCGATCCTGGTCATCATTGCCGGATCTTTTCGTGATCTTACGTTTCTTCCGGTGGTGATCGCCAACACGCTGATCGGTATTATTCAGGAGATCCGCGCGAAACAGACTCTGGAAAAGCTTTCTGTGCTCAATGCGCCGAAAGCGACGGTGATCCGTGACGGCAGGGAACAGGTGATGGAAGCTGAGGATCTGGTTCTGGATGATATCGTTGTATTTACCGCCGGAAAACAGATCTGTGCGGATGCCGTTGTGCTGGAAGGGGAAGTTCAGGTGAACGAATCTCTCCTGACCGGTGAATCCGATGAGATTACAAAGAAACCTGGGGACTCCCTGATGTCCGGAAGTTTTATTGTCTCCGGAAGCTGCAAGAGCCGTCTGACACAGGTCGGCGAAGATTCTTATATCTCAAAACTGACGATGGAAGCCAAGGCGATGAAAGAAGGAGAACAGTCTGAGATGATCCGTTCTCTGGATAAGCTGGTCAAGATCGTCGGTATTCTGATTATTCCGATCGGTCTGCTTCTGTTTGGACAGCAGTTCTTTCTTTCCCACGATTCTTTCCGTGAAAGTATCACTTCGATGGTTGCCGCGATCATTGGAATGATTCCTGAGGGTCTGTACCTTCTCGCCAGCGTGGCTCTGGCTGTGAGCGTTGTCCGTCTGGCGACTCAGAAAGTACTGGTACACGATATGAAGTGTATTGAGACTCTGGCGCGGGTCAATGTCCTTTGCGTGGACAAAACGGGAACCATCACAGAGAATACCATGCAGGTCAACCAGCTGATCCCGGCGGAACATACACCGGAAAATCCAGCCTTTTCCCTGGAATCTGTGATCAGCGATTTTGCCGCGGCGATGTCCAGCGATAATATCACAATGGAAGCGATGAAAGCATATTTCAAGAAGCCGACCGGACGAAAAGCAGTGTCGATCACTTCCTTCTCTTCTGCTTTCAAGTATTCCAGCGCGGCTTTTTCCGACGGCGCGTATGTTCTCGGTGCACCGGAATTTGTCCTTCGGGACGATTTTCCAACCTACCAGCCGGAGATTGAACCTTATACCCGCCAGGGCTACCGTGTTCTGGTGTTCGGCTCTTATCCGGGGATTCCGGACGGCAAGGAACTGACGGCTCCGGTAACGCCGCTGGGCTATGTGCTTCTGTCCAATCCGATCCGAAAAGAAGCCCCGGAGACCTTCCGCTATTTTGAGGAGCAGGGAGTCGAAGTCAAAGTCATTTCCGGCGACAATCCGCAGACCGTCTCAGAGGTCGCAAAACAGGCGGGTATCACCCATGCGGAACGGTTTATCGACGCTTCCACGCTGAAGACGGAAGAAGACATTGAGGAGGCGGTACTGAATTATACGGTCTTTGGCCGTGTGACACCGGATCAGAAACGGCAGTTTGTCCATGCGCTGAAGGGCGCGGGCAAGACTGTGGCGATGACCGGCGACGGTGTCAACGATGTCCTTGCTTTGAAAGACGCCGACTGCTCCATTGCTATGGCGTCGGGAAGCGACGCTGCGGCGCAGGCATCCCAGCTGGTACTGCTGGACAACAATTTCGCAAAAATGCCTTCCGTTGTTCTGGAAGGACGCCGGGTGGTCAACAACCTGCAGCGTTCCGGATCCCTGTTCCTGGTGAAGAACATTTTTTCGTTTCTGCTGTCCATCTTCTCGCTGGTTTCCATGCTGACCTATCCGCTGGAACCGTCCCAGATCTCATTGATCAGCACGTTTACCATCGGTTTTCCGGCGTTTCTGCTGTCCATGCTGCCGAATAAGAACCGGATCGAAGGCCATTTTATCACAAACATCCTGATCCAGGCGCTTCCGGCGGCGCTGACGGACTTTATCGTGATCGCTACGCTGGTGATTTTTGGTCAGGAGTTCGGTGTGGGATCGGAAGACATTGCGACAGCATCCACCTTCCTGATGGCTATTGTAGGCTTTATGATCCTGTACCGGATCAGCAAACCGATGAACTGGATGCGCTGGGCAATTCTCGGAATTTCTGTGGCAGCCTTTATCTTCTGCAGTATTTTCCTGAATGAGTTGTTTGCGATTTCCGGAATGTCCCGGAAATGCATCATGCTGCTGGTAGTCTTCTCTGTGGCGACAGAGCCTGTCCTTCGGTACTTGAATCTTATCGTAGAAGGCATCGCCGCTTTTGTGAAAAAGCAGAAGGCGATCATGCGGCTGAGGGCGAAGCAAAAGGCAGCGGGGAAAATGCTGAAATAGCAGCGATAAAATCTGGTGAATCATTGGTGAATAAAAAAACGGAACATCTGTTTCACGAAGTTAAAAATGGTGAAACAAATGTTCCTTTTTGTGTAAGTTACTGGTAATGCGCGCGCTCGCCGCCGATGTATTTTGGACGGGTTCTTGCAGCTACAAGGTGTGCGCCGCCGATGGACGATACAGAAAGGCGGACCGGCACCGCAACATCACGCAGATGCATGCCAATCAGAACATCTCCGATATCCATTCCCGCATGAGCCCGGATATGTTCTACCACCACGGCATCCTTCATCCCGTAAAAGGCAGCTGTCGCAAAGGAGCCTCCGCCTTTTTTCCACGGAACGACACTGACCGGATCGTAACCATAGCGAAGAGCCGCTTCCCGTTCCAGCACCAGCGCGCGGTTCAGATGCTCGCAGCACTGCGCGGCAAGAAAGATCCCTCTTTTTTCTGTTTCCGTGTAAATGGCTTCAAAGATATGTCTGCCGGTTTCTTCACTGGAATGCGTGCCAAGGCGGCACCCTTCCACTTCACTGGAAGAACAGCCGACTACAAGAATCTGTCCCGGCTGCATGTCGGCGGTCTCTATCAGTTCCCGGGCGGCTTTTGCAGCCTCGAGGATGTAATTCTGTTCCATGCGTCTCATCTCCTTTTCGGTATTCTGTGAAAACAAAAGATTTGATCTCTTACGCCTTCAGTATACCACATCACACCGTTGTGGGAAATAAAGAAAAGCGGATGAAAAGGAAAACTATTCGTGTACCGACTGCACAGAAAGAAAAAGATTTTTTATGCAAAAAAAACACCACTGAAATCTCAGTGATGCATATGTGAAGAAGCGTTTCAGACAGCAGATAACGGGAATCGAACCCGCCTCTCCAGCTTGGGAAGCTGGCGTTCTACCGATGAACTATATCTGCATGTATCTAAGTATATCACTTTTTTTTGAAAATACAAGAGGATTTCCAGACAAAAAATTCTCTTACATTTTCCCATTGGTGCTTAAAGACGCTGCCGGAGCTCCTGCATTTTAAGATCCGTACAGGAGATCGTATCTGCGCACTCCTTCAGGTCATCCGAGATCTGAAGTTCCAGCCGTACGTTTTCCTTTCCTGTGGAAAAGAAAATCGGAATCTTTTTCATATGCCTACAAGCAGTGACTTGTTCACCAACGATTCCACCGCAGCCGACACATTCCCCTTCTGAAGCATCCTCAGCTCCACAATATCTGTGGCAGTGTCCTTTTCCGGATTGTTGTAAAGGAAACTCATTAAAAATCCAGTAACGCGGCTCATTTGATATCAGGAAGAAAATATACAAAGAAATGGCCCTTTGATCTGGGATCAGAAATCCTCTCCTATCTGTATAGAGAAGAATATTCCCAGTCCAAAGGGTCATTTTCAGTAATCTGCCGACCAACAGATCAGAAACAGAAATTACATTCCAAGTTTTTCGGCAAAATCTGCCATTGCCTCAGAAATCTTGATCTGCTGCGGACAGACAGCTTCACAGCTTCGGCATCCGATGCATGCGCTGGGACGTTTCTCTTCCGGAATGGCGGACATCGCCATCGGTGCGATAAAGCCTCCCTTGGTGAAGCAGTGTTCGTTGTACAGTGCGATCAAATTTGGAATATCCAGTTCCTGCGGGCAGTGGCTGACACAATAGTGGCATGAGGTACACGGAAGCACGATCTTTTTCACCATATCGTCTGCTACTTCCAACAGTGCCTTCATCTCCTCCTCGTTCAGCGGTTCATCGGTCTCGAAGGTATGTATGTTCTGCTGAAGCTGTTCAAAATTGGACATACCGGAAAGCGTTACCGTTACGCCCGGAATGCTCTGAAGGAAACGGAACGCCCATGCCGGGATCGTCTCCTGAGGACGAAGCGCTTTCAGACGGGCTGCGTCTTCCTCCGAAAGGGAAGCCAGAGAACCTCCGCGAAGCGGTTCCATAACCCATACCGGAATCTGATACTCTTTCAGCAGTTCCGCCTTGGCTTTCGCGTCCTGGAACGACCAGTCCAGATAGTTTAACTGGATCTGACAGAATTCCATATCCTTTCCGTATGCTTCCAGAAAACGTTTCATGACGTCATAACTTCCGTGCGCTGAGAATCCAAGATGGCGGATACGACCGGCACGTTTCTGGCTGATCAGATAGTCATAAATGCCATATTTCTCATCCAGATAGGCGTCGATATTCATCTCACAGACGTTGTGGAACAGGTAAAAATCGAAATAGGAAACCTGACATTTTTCCAGCTGTTTTTCAAAAATTTCTTTTACTTTGTCCATGTTCGACAGGTCATATCCCGGGAATTTGTCCGCAAGATAAAAGCTTTCGCGGGGATGTTTTGCCAGTGCCTTTCCCATGACCAGTTCGGAATTTCCATTGTGATATCCCCAGGCGGTGTCATAATAATTGATGCCGTGTTCCATCGCATAATCCACCATCTGACAGGCAGCAGCTTCATCGATCCGGGAATCATCCCCGTCGATGACCGGAAGGCGCATCGCTCCCATTCCAAGAGCAGAAAGTTTCAGATCCTGATACTCTTTGTAAACCATACTCATTCCTCTCTTTCCATCAATCGTCACGTACCGTCATGTTTTCAGATACGCATCCAAAAATATTTTACCCTTTTTTTGGAATAAATTCCAGATATTTTATTATTTTATCTTTGACAGGAAGGCTAGAGTGTGTTCCACGGGAACGTTTAAGACATCGGCGATCCCTTATTGATCCAGTTTATGGAATTTCACCCACTCGATGGTAAGATCCGGTTTCTGGAGTTCTCCCTCCAGCAGGTAATATCCTTCTTCCAGACGGATTTTTGCCAGTTTTCTGTCGCTTGGTTTTCCAAGGGTTCCGCCCATCTGCACCTGCAGCAGGGATCTTTTGTTGAGCAGGAATTCCATGAAGACCTGAGACATTTCCGGCGAAGCAGAGGAAAGCCGCGCCTCCATAAAATATGCTCCGGGTTCGGTTACTTTCAGGGGCAGAGGATGTTCGAAGTCCATCCGGTATTCCAGGTCTGCTTCCAGCGGCAGCGCATGCTCCTGCATTTCTTCGGTCGCCTCGGCAAACGCTTTCTGCAGTTCTACCCGCTCCTGCAGTTTCGGGTTCCGGTCCATACATGGCACCGTCATAAGGAAACGGCAGATGTTTCCTGCGCATCTTTGCAGTTCTCCCCTGGTCAGGCTCTTTTCATCCAGCGCTTCCTGAAGATCGTCGCCGTTGGCATTATCCGCAGCTCCATGATTCGGGACCACCATATACAGATCGTTCTGAGAACGTACCATGTAGGAGACACGTTTTCGGCTGGACGGTCCGCCGTTTACCGGGTGATTCATACAAGCCCACCAGTCTGTCATTACAATGCCCTGATAGCCCCATTCTCCGCGCAGGATCGTTGTATTCAGATCGTAGTTGGAAGCTGCCCAGTGGCCGTTTACTGCGTTGTAGGAAGTCATAATAGAGGTTGCGCCGCCTTCTTTGACAGCTATCTCGAAACCTTTCAGATAAATTTCACGCAGCGCACGCTCGGAGACTATGCTGTTTTCTTCAGAACGGGCGGTTTCCTGATTGTTCGCCGCAAAATGTTTGACGGTTCCCACGCCTCTCTCTGCACGCATTCCCCGAACTGCGGCAGCGGCAAAGCATCCGGTCAGATACGGGTCTTCTGAAAAATACTCAAAGTTACGGCCGTTCAGCGGATGTCTGTGGATATTGACGCCTGGTCCCAGAAGGGTATCCACCTGGTTGGCATACATTTCTTTTCCTTCCAGCGTATACAGTTCTTCTGCCAGTTCCGGATTCCAGGTGCATGCCAGCAGCGTACCGATCGGCATCTGAGTTGCCGAATAGCCGCCTTCCATACGGATGCCGGAAGGACCGTCTGCAGCACATGCGATCGGCACGCCAAGGGAGATCAGAGAATCTGTCACACCGCCGAAAGCCGCAGCCGTTCCCGGCGTTACCTTCGGACTGCTCATGCCTTCTCCGCGGACGATTGCCTTCAGATCCTCGTCAGAAAGCTGAGAAAGGAACGTTTCCAGATCTGCTTCGCCGTCAGCCACATCCCGAAGGGTGATGCCCTGGTTTCCGGTCTGTGGTAATTCTTTTGGAAGCCGGCTTTCCATACGCGCTGCAAGATCCACGGTGCGAAGCGGAACCGGTTCGTAAGTAAGGTTCCATGTGCCGTCTTCATTGGCGGTTCCAGGTTTCATCCGTTCAAACGGAGTTTCCGGAGCAAGCGCTTCTTCCAGCTGTTCCGTCACGATCAGCGAAGAGACATTCCATGCTTCCTGACCGTCAATCTCAGCTTTCTGCAGATTCCGGATGCTGTTTCCAACGTAGAACGTATAGGCGCCCGGTTCCAGGACATAGGCAGATTTTGCGCCTGTGGCGCCGCTGTCATCATAGGAAGCCAGTGCTGTTGCCGGAACAGAAAGAGACACACATACCGCTTCCCCGGGCTGCAGCAGCCGGGTTTTCTGAAATGCCTTCAGTTCCAGCGCCGGCTTTCCAAGAACGCCCTGCGGTGCGCTCACATAAAGCTGAACGGTTTCTTTTCCGGCAAAAGAACCGGTGTTTTCCACCTGCACCTGTATCCGGATATAAGTTTCCCCGTTTTCTATCCGTTCACTGCCGCTGAGCACGCTCAGTTTAAAGTCCGTATAGGAAAGTCCGAACCCAAAGGGATACAGCACTTTTTCCGGACAGAACGTCTCAAAATAGCGGTATCCTACGTAAATATCTTCCTGATAAATATTCTGCTTCCGGTCGCCGAAATTTTTGCCCGAAGGATAATCTTCGATTCTGCGTGCGATCGTATCGGTCAGCTTTCCGCTGGGAGTTACGTCTCCGGAAAGGACATCCGCCACGGCAAGGCCTCCGATCTGTCCGCCCTGCCAGCAGTAAAGCACGGATTTGATATTTCCATGGTAAGCTTCGTCCTCGATCCAGCTCATATCAATGATGTTTGCCACATTCAGCAGCACAACGGTCTTTTCAAAAGAAGCTGTGATCAGTTCCAGATTTTTCTTTTCCTGAGCGGTCAGACAGTAGCCGCCTTCCTCCATCGTATTGTCCTTGTCTTCTCCGGCGGTCCTTCCGATGACATAGACCGCTTTTTCTGATTTTTCGCGGGCTGCCCGGACAATTTCCGGGGTCAGATCCATGTCCGCCTGATTCCACGGTTCCCCTGCCCAGACACCGCCCCCGTCGTCGACAGGATGATCCTTCCGCCAGGTTTCATAGATGGAAACCAGTTCCTCATTGATGCAGAGATTCTGGTTTTCCCGAAAACCGTCTACCAGATTTTTTATAAAGGGCGCATTGACCGCACCGCCGGAACCTGTTCCGCTGCGGTAAAAGTCAAACTGGATCCGCCCGAATACAGAAATACACTCCTCTTTTCGAAACGGCAGCACACCGTCTTCATTTTTCAAAAGCACCGCGCCTTCCGCCGCTGCTTTCCGGCTGCCTTCAGCCAGCTCAGGAATCACAATTCCAAATGTTCTGTTCTCCATAATCCGCGTTCCTCCTGTGATTGGATATTGACAGTTCCTCCTGTTGAACTGCTCGATTGGATTTCATAAATCTATCTTTCAGCATATCTTATTTGCGGGAAAGATGCTATAATAGATTTGCTGAAAAATAACACTATTTTGTCATGAGGTAAGAATGGAAACTTATATCAGAGAAGAAAAAACATACATGGACGGAATGCCCTGCCCTTTTTTGTGCCACTTACAGACAGCGGACGGTGCGGGAAGCGTGTACCCTGCCCACTACCATTCCTATATCGAGATGCTCTTTGGTCTGAGCGGAGAATTTCAGATTTATCTGAATGGTTCCTGGCACGGCTGGAAGGCGGGGGACCTGGTCCTGATCAGCGCCGAGGAAGTTCATCATATCTACGCCCGCTCGGAAAAAGGCGGTTCTTACATCGTCGTTCGTTTTATGCCGGAATTTCTGCAGGGCGATCTTACAGGCACTGGTATTGAGAAAGGATATCTGCGCCCGCTGCTTTCTCCGGATGGGCTGCAGGAAAAAGTAATTTCACAGGAGGAACTGACAGGCTCCGGGATCGGAATGCTGTTTCAGAAAATCCTGAAAGAAACCGGTGAGCGGGAATATGCCTATGAGCTTGCCGTTCGAAATCATATTCTCGGGATCTGCCTTTGGATCATCCGTTACTGGCACAGGAAAACCCCGGAACTGTTCGATGATACGGTGGGAAACCGGGAATTATTCCGGGCGCTGGAACCGGCGCTTGCGTACATGGACGAACATTTCCGGCAGAATATTTCCGTGTGCTATCTGGCAGAACTTTGCGGCTTCAGCTACAGCTATTTTTCCCGTTCCTTTCAGAGGCTGATGCACCGGAAGATTCCGGATTACCTGAACAGCCTCCGGGTGGCGGAAGCGGAAAAACTGCTGATCTCCACCTCCATGACGGTTACGGAGATTGCTCTCGCTACTGGTTTTGGAACTTCCAGCTATTTTATTAAAATCTTCCGAAGATACAAACACCTATCGCCCAGGCAGTTCCGGGCAATGCTGTCGGAGAACGCTTAATTTCCGCGGGCAACGAGCCAAGCGGACATGCTTGCATGTCCATTTGGCGACTGCCGCGAAAGTTAAAGATTTCGCGGCTCTGCTGCGCTGCAAATTTGATGCCCCGTACCTTGCTGCGGAGTCTTTGACTGCCAGGATCTGGGTTATTTTAGAGCCGACGTATCACTGTTCTGCTGCCTGTTCTTTCTGGATATGGCTGCGTACAGCGTTTCTATTGCATTCTTTTCAGCAAGGGTTTCCGAAAACGCGGTGGCGCTGCCGGCTGCAAGCGCCATCCGAAAGGCATGGCTGTAATCCCGTGTTTCCTGCCATCCGGCAAGAAAGCCGGCGATCATGGAGTCACCCGCACCGACACCGTTGACCAACGTTCCTTCCGGCGCCGGAGATTCATGTACCGTGCCGTCTTCATCCAGAAGAACTGCCCCTTCCCCGGCAAGGGAGACAAGAACGTTGCGCGCTCCCATTTCCTGCAGCTTTTGGGCATAGGGAACCACTTCTGCGCGGGAGGAAAATGTTTGGTGAAACAGTTCGCCCAGTTCCTGGTTGTTCGGTTTGATCAGAAACGGGTGGAGAGGCAGCACCTGCGGGAGTGCGTCTCCGGATGCATCCACGACGACATCAACCGATTTATCTGCTAAAACCAACATCATCTGCCGGTAAATATCCGACGGAACGGAGGGCGGTATGCTTCCCGCAAGAACCAGGACATCTCCTGCGTTCAGCCGGGACAGACGCTTCATCAGCAGTTCCATCCGGTCTTTGGGAATGTCGGGACCGCTGCCATTGATTTCCGTTCCATCGATGGATTTCAGCTTGAAATTGATCCTGGAAACACCTTGTTCCAGCTGGATGAATTCTGCGGAAATGCCGGTATTTTGGATTTCCGTACGGATTTTTTCTCCTGTGAATCCGGCGATGAAACCGAAGGCGGTGTTTGGTACTCCAAGACGGTTCAGAACGGTAGAAACGTTGAGTCCCTTTCCGCCGGGGAGGATTTGTTCCGAAGTGGTACGGTTGGTTTTTCCGGTTTGGAAGTTATCGACGGTCACGACGTAATCCAGCGATGGGTTTAAGGTTACAGTATAAATCATAGACAGACGCTCCTTTTTTCTTTTTTGTTACAGATTTTTCGGACGGAATTTATGTTTGTTTTCCGTGTAGTAAGAAAAAATTTTTGAAACAATCGCTGCACTTATTTTACCATGCAGCCAGAATCATTTCCAGCGTTAGAGCGTGTTTGAAAGGAGAACTTATGATCATAAGCGCCAGCTGCAGGACAGACCTGCCGGCTTTTTATTCTGAATGGTTTTTCCAACGGCTGAAAGAAGGCTATGTGCTGGTCAGAAATCCATTTTCCGCCCATCAGGTCAGCCGAATTACGCTGCATCCGGATCCGTGCCCCCAAAGACAGAAATCAGAGAACATCCTGCGGATGCTGCGAAAGTATTGATATTGGACGATATAACACCTGCCGCAATGGCTGCCGCTACTGTTACGCCAACCGCAGTTCAGCACAGGCGGCAAAGGAATCTGCGCTCTATCGCCCTGATGCGCCGCTTCTTTGCAGTGAATTGGAAGAAGCGGATCGTGTTACGGATCTTCTTTCAGATGATTCTCTCCCCATTTTGCCAGTTCCGTAAAGACAGGCAGCAATGCTTTACCTTTTTCGGTCAGTGATTACTCCACATGGGGAGGAATTTATTCTACATCATTTTCTTCTAAAAATGGCGCAGATAGTTTTTCAACTACCTGCGCCATTTTTATGACCTATTTATTTCTGAACAATATTGATAATACGTCCCGGAACATAAATCTCTTTGATGATGTTTCCGGTCAGTTTATCGGCTACTGCTTCTTTACCGGCTGCGATCGCGTCTTCTTTGGAGATGTCATGGGCGATGCTGATGACCGCGCGGGTTTTTCCGTTGATCTGAACGGCCACTTCCACTTCGTCATCTTTCATTGCCTCCTCATCGTGTTTCGGCCATCCGGCACGGAAGATCGTCTCGGTATGTCCGTACTGCTCCCATACTTCCTCGGCAATGTGAGGCGCGAACGGGGAAAGAAGGATCGCGAAGGTTTCAATCGTCTCTTTGTCGATTCCGCCTTTTTTATCCAGCTCGATCAGCTTGTTGTTGTATTCCATGAATGCGGAGATCGCAGTGTTCAGACTGAAGCTTTCCAGACGTGTGGTTACGTCGTAGATCAGGCGGTGACGGATCTTCAGCATCTCTTTGGTCGCCTTTACGTCTCTGTCTTTGTTGTCCATTGCCAGCTTCCAGAAACGTTTCAGGAAACGGTTGACGCCGTCGATTCCGCGGTCATCCCACTCGGCATCCAGCTCCGGCGGTCCTACGAACAGTTCGTACATTCTCAGGGAATCGCATCCGTAATCTCTCACAAGATCATCCGGGGAAACGACGTTTCCTTTGGATTTACTCATCTTGATTCCGTTCTTTCCGTTGATCATACCCTGGTTGAACAGCTTGGTGAACGGCTCATCGAAGTCAACGACTCCGATATCATGCAGGAATTTTGTATAGAAACGGGAGTACAGCAGATGCAGTACCGCGTGTTCTACACCTCCGATGTACATGTCCACCGGAAGATATTTGTCTGCTTTCTCTTTGGAAACCAGTTCCTGATCGTTTTTGTTGTCCACGTAACGCAGGAAGTACCAGGAAGAACCTGCCCACTGAGGCATGGTGTTTGTCTCACGTTTTGCTGCTGCGCCGCAGACCGGACAGGTGCAGTTGACCCATTCATCGATGGCTGCCAGCGGAGATTCGCCGGTTCCTGTCGGCTGGTAGCTTTCCACTTCCGGAAGGCGCAGTGGAAGCTGATCTTCCGGTACAGGCACATTTCCGCAGTGCGGGCAGTGGATGATCGGGATCGGCTCGCCCCAGTAACGCTGACGGGAGAATACCCAGTCACGCAGCTTGTAATTGACTTTTTTGCGTCCGAATCCTTTCTTTTCGATCATATCCGGAGCTTCTTTTTTCAGGACAGAAGACTCCATTCCGTTCCATTCGCCGGAGTTGATCATGGTTCCGGATGCTTCGGTGTAAGCCTCTTCCATGTTTTCGATTTCCTTGCCGTCTTTTGCGATAACCTGAATGATCGGAAGATCAAATTTCTTCGCAAATGCAAAGTCACGGTCGTCGTGTGCCGGTACACACATGATCGCTCCGGTACCGTAATCAGCGAGAACGTAATCGGACAGCCAGATCGGCACCTTTGCGCCGTTCAGCGGGTTGATTGCGTAGGTTCCGGTAAATACGCCGGTCTTTTCCTTATCCTGCATACGGTCTACGTTGGATTTCATGGAAGCCTGGAAGATATACTGCTCTACCTCTTCTTTATGATCTTCCGTCGCAAGGCTCTTTGCCAGCGCGTGCTCCGGAGCCAGTACCATGAAGGTTGCTCCATGGAGCGTATCCGGACGTGTGGTGTAGACGGTAATCTTCTCGTCTCTTCCCTCTACCGGGAAATCCACTTCCGCACCGTAGGAACGTCCGATCCAGTCGGTCTGCATCTTCTTAACTTTTTCCGGCCAGTCCAGTTTGTCCAGATCCTCCAGAAGGCGGTCTGCGTACTTGGTAATGCGCAGCATCCACTGGCGAAGGTTTTTCTTGGTTACTGTCGTACCGCAGCGCTCACATTTTCCGTCTACGACTTCCTCATTGGCAAGTCCGGTCTTACAGGACGGACACCAGTTGATCGGGAACTCTTTTTCGTAAGCCAGTCCGTTCTTGAACATCTGTACAAAGATCCACTGGGTCCATTTGTAGAAGTTCGGATCGGTGGTGTTTACTTCCATATCCCAGTCGTAAATTGCCGCGATATCCTGGATCTGACGTTTGATGTTGGAAACGTTCTGCTTTGTGGAGATTTCCGGATGGATGCCCATTTTAATCGCATAGTTTTCTGCCGGAAGTCCAAAGGCGTCCCATCCCATCGGATGGATCACATAGTAATTCTGCTGCAGTTTATAGCGGCTCCATACATCGGAGATGACATAGCCTCTCCAGTGTCCGACATGCAGACCGTTTCCTGACGGATACGGGAACATATCCAGACAGTAGTATTTTTCTTTTTCCTTTCCGTTTTCATCCACTTTCGGATTGACAGGTTTTTCTTCCCATTTTACCCGCCATTTTGCTTCGATCGCCTTATGATTATAAGGTACTGCCATTGTTTCATCCTCCTGTTATTCTTTCAGAAAGTAAAAAAGCCTTTTCGTCTCCCGTTTCCAGAGACGAAAAGGCTGTCTTTCCGTGGTACCACTCTTCTTCACCTGCGAAGCATCGCAGATGCACTCATTGTTTCGATAACGGGAAACCATCCGTCCTCGCTTACTGATCCGGTTCAGCGAAGAAACTCCGAGGCCAGTTCAAAACGCGCATTCCCTGCCTCGCACCCTGCCGGCAGTTCTCTGAATCCTGCATTCGTTCCTACTCTTCCTCTTCTCTGTTTTTTCTTATGGCTAACAGTTATTCTACCTGTCCGGCGCTGATTTGTCAAGAAAATTTCAGTCGAATAGTTCTGTCAGCAGATCAAAATAATTTTCAAAAGTCTTCCGGCAGCATCCGGGATTTGAGATCGTAATATTTCCGGTCTTCAATCCAGGCAGAGAAAACGCCATTGCGATCCGGTGGTCGTCGTATGTCTCGATGACCGCCTCCGAAGGAATTCCGGGGCGGATCAGGATTCCGTCCTCCTCCGGCAGTTCCCGGCAGTCGATGCCCATGCGCTGCAGTTCGGTACAGATTGCCGCGATACGGTCGGATTCCTGAAAACGGATGTGACCGATATTGGTAATCTTTGTCTCTGTGGAGGCGAACGGTGCGATGGCTGCCAATGTCATCGTCTGGTCGGAAAATTCTTTCATGTTCACGGTGACGCCTTTGAACTCCTGCATCTGGCTGCCGCGGACACAGATTCCGATATCAGTATCTTCAGAAGGGCATCCCATTTCTTTCAGTACCGACAGGAATTTCAGATCCCCCTGCATGGAATCGGGATGAATCCCGCGTACAGTCACATCGATGTCGAGTAACGGCGCCATTCCATAGAAATAGCAGGCTCCGGAAACGTCCGGTTCAATCGCATACTCTGACAGACGGGTCTTCTGCCCTCTGGGAATGCGAAGAGCTCCGTTCTGTTCTTCTGATCGGAGACCAAACTGTTCCATCATTTTTCTGGTGATCCGGATATACGCGCCCTGCGTGCGATCCCCTTCCATTTTCACGGTCAGCCCATCCGGAAGAAGGGTGCCTGTCATCAGAAAGGCGCTGGCAAACTGGCTGCTGATCGTAGTGTCAATAGTCACTTCTGTGAGATTCAGATGGTGTGCCTGCAGCCGGAAAGGAAAATGGCCTTCTTCCTCCTGGCAGGTGATCACAGCGCCGGCATTCCTGAGAATGGAGAGGAGCGGCTCCATCGGGCGTTTCTTCATCTGGCTGGAGGCGTCCATCTGATAATCTCCTCCTGCGAAGGCAAGAAATACCGTGAGAAAACGTGCCGCTGTTCCTGCGCTGCGGACATTCAGATGTGCGTTTGGATTGGGAATCTTTCCTCCCGTTCCGACGATGCGCACCTCTTTTTCTTTCTCCCTGATCTCCAGTTCAAAACCCAGTTCTTCCAGGCAGGAAAGAACCGCTCTGGAATCGTCGCTGAACAGGACGCCTTTCAGCAGACAGGGTCCTTCCGATAATGCTGCCAGAAGAAGCGCACGGTTTGTAATGCTTTTCGATCCGGGTACTGTAACAACGATCGGCTCTTTTCCCGAAGCTTTTGGCACATGATATAAGTTTTCCAATGTTTCAACCTCCCAGGCAGTAGATTCATTCGTCATTTTTTAGTGATGCTAACCTTTCACTTAATGCTGCACGTTCTGTTCAGCCATCGCCGCCATCAGATTAAACGGCGGAAGGGCACGGTCGATTTCAGCAAACAGTTCATCGTCATAGCTGCTGCGCAGCTCGCAGGTCCGGTCGAACACCATCGTCGGTTCCTTCTCTGGCGTCACACTTTCCCATTCCGGAAGTTCCGGACTGGATGGTTTTCCGGTATGTGCAAAGGACATCAGAGCGCCGAACATCTGGCGTTCCAGCTTTTCCGTCACATCCGGGATTGTACACACTTCCACCTTGTCTGTGTTGCAGAAGAAAAACGGAATATCCGAACAATGCCATGCCGCTTTCTGATATTGGAATGGAAATTCCAGAATAAAGTTGTAGAGGAACGTCTGTCCGTCTCCGCCCTCTGCATGCATTGCGGCGAACACTTTGGTCGGCTGGCGCATGACACGGTCCACCTGGAGGACATCGGTCACTGCCCTGCCCGGATAGGCAGCGCGGAAGGCACGGATGATATCGTCTGTATGCTCTCCGTAGACCTTTTCCAGAATTTCATGGGAAGCTTCTTCCGTAAGGCTGTATTTATCGTACTGTGCCGGTACAAAAGAGAACTCTCCAAAAACGGAACCAATCATCAGCGGAATCTTGCGGGCACGGTCGCGAAGGCCGTATTCCAGCGGATTGCCTTTGTAATATTCATTGATCATCGGATTTCCGCCGATGTAGCCGCCCTTTGCCGCAATCGCAGGACAAACTTTTTCATAGGCTCTGACCAGCTCATAATACGGCACAGTTTCCAGTTTTTCTACCTCATCTTCCGTAAGTTTAAGTTCCTGAAGCATTGCGGTTACAATCTCACGGCCGTCTCCGGTGCAGTTTGGCATAAGGGTTTTGCTTCCGACACCGCTCATGATCAGCGCTTTCTGGAACAGTCCGTCTGCATCCGGAATCTGCATCAGATCCGCCACTTTCATTCCTCCGCCGGACTGACCAAAGATCGTAACGTTCTCCGGGTCGCCTCCGAATGCGGCAATATTCTCATGTACCCACCGCAGAGCGGCTACCAGATCGGCATTTCCCGCATTGCCGGAATTCCAGTACTTTTCCCCGAACGGAGAAAGATCCAGGTACCCGAGGATATTCAGCCGGTGATTGACGGAAACGACTACTACATCGCCCTGCATGCACATATTAAATCCGTCATATGCAACCTGCTCGATGGAAGATCCCGCGGAATAGCCGCCCCCGTGAATCCATACAAGAACCGGATGTTTTGCCTGGCTGTCCAGCGTCTTTGTCCAGATGTTCAGATTCTGGCAGTGTTCATTCTGCGGCCAGTAGCGGTGAGGCACCATCAGTTCTCCATTGGGTGTTTCCTGATTCATCAGCGGGCAGACAAACCCATAGGAGGTCGCCTCTTTGACTCCCTCCCAGGAGGATTTCACCGGCATCTGAAAACGGTCTGCGTATGCATAGGGAACGCCCTTGAAGATATATTCTCCGTCACAGTAGTAACCTTTCAGCTTTCCGGAGGAAGTCTCAATGACCGGAACGTCATCATATCTGAATTCTTTCATTTTTCTCCACCTTTCCTTTTTTCTTGTTGTACGACAAATTAAAATTACTTAAATCAATTATACCTTTCTTGGAAAAGAGTGTAAAGAAAAACGTTGAATTTTCCGATAAATTCGTTTATTCTGATAACAGTTCAATTAAGTTCCATTTTCTGGCTGAAATTCGAAGCACCAAAACGGCTAATCTTCAAATGTTAATTTGTTGAGAAGCTTGGAGTGTATTTGAAAAGGAACGGTGAAAGGGAGGAAAGGAAATGATTTATTTTAACTGTGATTACAATGAAGGGGCACATCCCGCCATTTTAAAAAAGCTTGCGGATACCAACTTTGAACAGACTATCGGATACGGTGAAGACGTATACTGTGCGCAGGCGGCAGAAATGATCCGAAATCTCTGCGAAAAGGAAAATGCCGCTGTGCATTTTGTTGTAGGCGGAACACAGGCAAATCTTACGGTGATCGATGCGGCTCTGCGCCCTTACCAGGGAGCGCTCTGCGCAGCCAGCGGGCATATCAATGTCCATGAGACAGGTGCCGTGGAAGCTACCGGACACAAAGTCCTTGGTCTGCCGCATATGGACGGAAAAATTACGGCTGCCCAGGTTACGGAAGTTATGGAAAAGCATCTTGCAGACGCATCCGCGGAGCATACAGTTCAGCCAAAGCTGGTTTATATCTCCAGTCCGACGGAATTCGGCACGCTCTATACAAGAGCAGAGTTGGAAGCGCTCCATGAGACCTGCCGTCGGTATGGTCTGTATCTGTTTCTGGACGGTGCCCGCATGAGTTATGGACTTGCTGCTTCAGGCAATGATGTAACACTTCCGGTTCTGGCAAAATGCTGCGACGTCTTCTATCTCGGCGGAACCAAATGCGGCGCACTGTTCGGAGAAGCTATTGTGATCACAAATCCGGAACTGAAGCAGGATTTCCGCTATATGATCAAACAGAAAGGCGGAATGCTTGCCAAAGGACGTCTGCTGGGCATTCAGTTTCTGGAGCTGCTCAAGGACAATATGAAGATGTACATGGAACTGGCGGAACATGCCGACCGTCTTGCCGATCGGATCCGCGCGGCGTTTCAGGAGAAAGGCTTTGAACTCGTCTGCGAGAACACCACCAATCAGATTTTTGTGATCCTTCCAAACGCTGCTGTAAAGGCGCTTTCAGAACAGTTTGTTCTATCTTTGGATCAGGTGGTGGACGATGGACATCAGATGGTCCGGATCTGTACATCCTGGGCGACCAAGGAAGAGGATGCGGACAAGCTGATTCAGGCAATCCGGCAGATTTAATAAAACGGATTTGACTTATTATATGCACAGACTGATAAGCTGCGGCGAAATTGTAAACGCCGTTTCTTATCAGTCTTTTTTTGTCGTTGCCATATTCTTCCATTACTTCCACATACATATACACATTTTCCGCACACAATTTGGCAGTCAGCAACCGCCAATCTTTCAATAAATTTAAAAACCTCTTGACTTATGTACGAAATCGGATATAATGAATAATGTACGAAATCGGACAAGAAGGTGAAGATATGCACTATTTAGAAGCAGGAAAATATACCTATCTGGCGGGAGAAATCAACGCTTTATACCATGAAGCCGCTGTAAAAATGGGTATTTCAGACAGCGTTCAAAATATCTTATATGTACTTTGCGAGAAAGGTGGAAAATGTCTGCAAAGTGAGATAAGCAAGCTCACAGGCATCAGCCGCCAGACAATCAATTCTGCCATTCGCAAATTAGAAAAAGAGGAAATCGTGTATCTGGAACAAGGGAAAGGCAGAAATACGATTGTCTGTCTGACGGAAAAAGGAGAGAAATTTACATTGGAAAAAATATATCCTTTACACGAAATTGAAAACAAAATCTGGAATGAGTGGACATCGGAGGAACAACAGCAATATCTGACTCTTACGAAAAAATATCGTGACGGACTAAAGAAATATCTGGATGCCATGTTATAAATACAGGGAACCATGAACTTTTGAAGGGAGGTGGCTTGATGTCGGCAGCAGTACGCTAAGGGACTTATCGTACTTGATATTGTCCCCTATTTGAAAAAATTTGAAAATGAGAGGACAATTTGATATGAAAAAAATACAAAAGTGGGAATCACAGTTTATCATTGTTGCATTGGGACAGGCAATTTCAATGCTAGGAAGTCATGGTGTTCAGTTTGCATTGATTTGGTGGCTTGCTGAAAAAACATCATCGCCCTTCATACTTGGAATATCAGGGATTGTCGCCTATCTCCCTATGTCTTTATTCAGCCCGCTTGCAGGAATTGCAGCAGACCGTTATAACCGAAAGCTCATCTCTATTTTTTCGGATATGGCAATGGGTATGATTGCCCTGATTTATGCAGTGTTACTTTTCTTTTTTGATCTGCCTGTATGGACGGTATTTATCATGCTCTGTGTCAGAGGTATTGGCAGTACCTTTCAGCAGCCGGCGATACAGTCCATTATTCCGCAGCTTGTGCCGAAAGATCAGCTTATTAAAACAAATGGGTGGATGCAGCTGTTAAATTCCGGTTCCTTTCTGATCGGACCAGTCATCGGTGCGTCTTTATACTCCATCTTTCCCATGTACATCGTTTTAATGAGCGATGTGCTGGGCGCAATTTTAGCAAGCGCCGCGTTAGCGATTGTTAAAATTCCGGAGATTGCAAAAACGGAAAAAGAAGAACAGCATTTTGTCACTGAAATCAAAGAGGGCTTACAGGTATTTCGAGAAGACAAAAAGCTGTTTTATCTTGTGATCGCAGAAGCACTCTGTATGTTCTTTTATGCCCCATTGTCTTCCTTTTATCCATTGATGACAAGCGATTATTTTAACTTATCAGCTATGTACGGAAGCGCTGTGGAGTTGTCCTTTGCAATCGGCATGATGGTATCATCCCTTCTGTTTTCCAGCGTTCTGAAAGTAGAACGCAAAATCAGAGTTTCTTTCATCGGTTTATTTGGAATGGGCGTTATGTCAATGATCTGCGGTGTAATACCACCAACTTATATTGGCTGGATTTTCTTTGCGGCAAGCTGTATCGGTTTAGGCGCTTCCGGGAATGTTCATACCATTCCACTGACTGCTTATATCCAGGAATCCGTTGCCTCTGAAAAAATGGGGCGGGCATTTTCGGTACTTACTTTGATTTCTTCCGTCACAATGCCTATTGGGTTGCTTTTCAGCAGTCCGATCGCAGAAAAAGTGGGCGTGAATGTCTGGTTTTTCATTTCCGGTCTTTGTATGATTGCGCTTACCACCCTTGTTATGATTCGATTTGCAGCAAAACACAGGAGGCAGGAAACTGGCGTTCCCCACTGACGATCCCGCTCGCCGTTGCAGGCAATGAAAGGGCGACAGCACTCCTTGCTGTCGAACAAAAGGAAACAGACCTGAAACATACTTCCAAAAGAAGAAGTTTCAGGTCTGTTTCCTTTTCAGATGCCAGTACTATGCTTTCATCTTATTCTTCATCGTTCGCCACTTTGCTTGCTCTCGCTTCAATTTCTTTCTGCTGAACATCCGATGGTGCCTGCTCATATCTTGCAAATTCGTAGGAGAACTCTCCGCTTCCACCGGTCATGGAACGAAGGCTTGTGGAGTATCCGTAGATTTCCAGCTCCGGAACATCCGCTTCGATCACAGTCTTTCCGCCGTGGTCAGGATTCATGCCAAGGACACGTCCGCGGCGTTTGTTCAGATCTCCCATAACATCACCGGTATATTTGTCTTCTACAATGACTTTCAGGGAAACGATGGGCTCCAGAAGAACCGGAGACGCCTCCATAAATCCTTTCTTAAATGCCATCTTTGCCGCAGTCTTGAATGCCATTTCTGAAGAATCTACCGGATGGTAGGAACCGTCATACAGAACAGCTTTTACGCCAACCACCGGATATGCAGCCAGAGGGCCGGATTCCACAGCGTCCTGAAGACCCTTTTCCACTGCCGGGAAGTAATTCTTCGGAACTGCACCGCCGACAACTTCCTGAGAGAACTCATAAGCCTCATCCAGGTTTCCGGACGGCTCAAAGCGCATTTTTACATGGCCATACTGTCCGTGTCCGCCGGACTGTTTCTTATACTTCGCCTCCACATCGGATTTCTTGCGGATGGTCTCGCGGAACGCAACCTTCGGTTTGCTCAGTTCCAGTTCCACTTTATAACGCTCCTGCAGTTTGCTGACGATGATATCAATATGCTGATCGCCCATTCCGTAGATCAGAGTCTGATGATTTGCGGAATCGTTGACTACCTTCATGGTCAGGTCTTCCTGCATCATTTTCTGGAAAGCCTGGGAGATTTTATCTACATCGCCTTTATTCTTTGGTTTATACCGTTTTGCCGTATACGGAACAGACACTTCCGGTTTGCCGTAGCGGATCGGAGCCGCTTTGGTCGCCAGGGAATCGCCTGTTTTTGCATCTCCGAGTTTTGCGATCGCTCCGATATCTCCCGCATGAAGCTCCGGAACCTCGATCGGCTTGGAACCTTCCAGAACGTAGAGTTTGTTCAGCTTTTCTTCGGACTCCTGCTCTACGTTGTACAGAATGTCATCGCTCTTGATAACGCCGGAGCATACTTTGATCAAAGAGTATTTTCCGATAAACGGGTCAACGATCGTCTTGAAGATGGTCGCGGATTTCGATTTCTGGAAATTATAATTTGCCTGGAAGATTTCGTTGGTCGCCGTATTCAGGCCTGCACACGGACGTTCTGCAGGGCTCGAGAAGTATCCGCAGATGTCGTCCAGCAGGTTGGAAACGCCCTGCAGGTTGATCGGTGATCCCATGCAGACCGGAACCAGAGAACCGTCTCCTACATTGGTTGCCAGTGCTGCGGAAATCTCAGCGACAGAGAATTCCTCGCCGCCGAAATACCGGTCCATAAATTCCTCGCTGGTCTCCGCTACGGATTCCATCAGAGTCTCACGGTATTTCTCCAGATATTCTTTGGAATATTCCGGAATCTCACACTCTTCTTTTTTGTCTTTGTCAATATAACGGCGTCCTTTGTTCTTGACAATATTGATATATCCGACAAATTTTTCGTTTTCACGGATCGGCATGTGCAGCGGAGCGATCCGTTTTCCGTACAGTTCGGTCAGCTGCTCTACAACCTGACGGTAGCTGACATTGTCGATATCCATATCGGTAACAAAAATCATACGGGGCAGGTTGTATTTCTCGCAGAGATCCCATGCCTTCTGCGTTCCGACCTGAACACCTGCTTTTCCGGAAACCACGATAACGGCTGCATCCGCCGCGCAGGCTGCTTCCTGTGCTTCGCCGACAAAATCGAAGAAGCCCGGTGTATCCAGAACGTTGATCTTATTTTTTCCCCAGACAATCGGGATCATGGATGTGGAAATGGAAAACTTGCGTTTGATCTCTTCTTTATCAAAATCACTGATGGTATTTCCGTCGCTTACTTTGCCCAGGCGGTTGGTAATTCCGGAAAGATACGCCATAGCCTCTGCCAGCGTTGTCTTTCCGGCGCCGCCGTGTCCAAGCAGGACCACATTTCTGATTCGGTCAGTTCTAAAAACGTCCATATGTAATACCTCCCAATATTAAATTTATGTCCCGGAGTGCCGGATCCATTCATTTCCGCAGGCAACGAGCCAAGCGGACATGCCTGCATGTCCATTTGGCGACTGCCGCGAGGGTCAGATACTCCGCAGCAAGCTGCGGGGTATCTGACTTTGTCCATGGATCTTGGTATTCTGCACTCCAACATGTGAAGTTTCACGTCTCCGCTTCTCTTCCTATGGTCTATATTCTACTAAAGAATCGATATTTTTTCAAGTATATTATATAAATTTAACAATATAATTCTGAATTTTCGAATTTTCATCTCTATTTAGATGTACATTATGTATCACTGAAGGTTCTTCCCGATGACTGAATGCTTACAGGCACTCTGTTTTCTTCTTGTTTGTTCGTCAAATTTATATAGTCTGCGGAATAATTATGCTATTTTCTCGCTTTAAAGCAATAAATTATTGACAATTTTTCGTCCATGACTTACAATGAATTTACTGTGCAGAAAACAGGACAATGGAGGACATTTATGAAGACCGAAGTACATGACAAAACAATCAGAAACGTCCGATTTTATGACCATGCGGAGGATTCTCTGTTAAAATTTGCCGTGATTATTTCCAAATCCAACGACAAATGGGTCTATTGCAGACATCGTGCGCGTAATACTTATGAGATCCCGGGCGGACATCGTGAAGCCGGCGAGACCATTCTGGAAACTGCAAAGAGAGAGCTATATGAAGAGACAGGCGCTGTTCAGTATAGCCTCACTCCGGTATGTGTGTATTCCGTTACCAGAGAATGGGAAAACCAGAAGGAAGAATCTTATGGGATGCTGTATTATGCGGAGATTACGGAATTTGAAAAGGAACTGCACAGTGAAATCGAACAGATTGAATTTTTTAATACAATCCCCGAAGCGCTGACTTACCCTGAGATACAGCCGTATCTTTTGGAGGAAGCACAGCGAAGGGGTTTCTGCTGAAAGGAACACAACATGATTATTGTAATGAAACCAAATGCCCCGAAAGAAGCAGTTCAGAAAGTTACCGGTCTGATCCAGGCGAAAGGACTGGAGACGCATCTCTCCGAAGGAAAACAGGTGACCATCATCGGTGTTGTCGGAGACAAGAACCTGCTGTCTCACGAAAATCTTCAGCTGCTCCCTTATGTGGACCGGCTGGTACCAATTACGGAAAGCTATAAGCTTGCCAACAAAAAGTTCCATCCGGAACCGACGACCGTTCAGGTGGGAAATCATCGGATCGGACCAGGCACACTGACCGTTATGGCGGGTCCCTGTGCAGTGGAAACCGAAGAACAGCTGATGATCATCGCAGAAAATGTGAAACGGTCAGGCGCGCAGATTCTCCGCGGCGGCGCATACAAGCCCCGCACTTCCCCGTACTCTTTTCAGGGTCTGGAGGAAGAGGGACTTCGCTATATGGCGGAAGCAAAAAAAGCGTATGGACTGAATACAATCTGCGAAGTGATCAGCCTGGAAGCCATCAATGCCGCCGTAAAATATGTGGATATGATCCAGATCGGCGCAAGAAACATGCAGAATTTCCAGCTCCTCCGGGAGGCGGGAAAATCCGGACTTCCGGTACTGCTGAAACGTGGAATCGCCGCTACCATTGACGAGTGGCTGAACGCTGCCGAATATATTATCTCCGAAGGCAATCCGAATGTTGTCCTTTGTGAACGTGGAATCCGTACTTATGAAACAGCCACAAGAAATACACTGGATCTGAGCGCAGTGCCTGTGATCCGTGAAAAAACCCATCTTCCGATTATTGTTGACCCAAGCCATGCAACCGGCGTAGCCGCCTATGTACCTCCGCTGGCGAAGGCTGCCGTTGCCTGCGGCGCTGACGGACTGATGATCGAGGTACACAACGATCCGGCACATGCGCTCTCAGACGGTCCCCAGTCTCTGACCTTTGACCGTTTTGATATACTGATGAAAGAGCTGGCTCCTTACATGGAACTGGCGGAAAGGACTTTGTAACACGATGGATAAAATTACAGTCGGCTTTATCGGCCTCGGTCTGATCGGCGGTTCGATTGCAAGAGCAATGAAAAAATTTCGGACAGACTGTTATCTGATGGCATATTCCCACACAACAGAAACGCTGAAGGAAGCGATCGCAGCCGGTGTCATCGATGTGGCACTGGCGGAACGTGATCCGCGGTTTTCAGAATGCGATTATATTTTCCTCTGTGCGCCGGTGGAAACGAACCTGTCCTACCTGCCGTTTCTGAAAGAAATCATCAAACCATCCTGTATCGTAACGGATGTGGGAAGCGTAAAAGGCGGGATTCATCGGGAGGTACAGAAACTTGGAATGATCCGGAATTTTATCGGAGGCCACCCGATGGCTGGATCCGAAAAGACCGGATTTGCCAATTCCACCGATTATCTGCTGGAAAATGCGTACTATCTCATCACTCCGGAAGCAGAGATCGAGATTTCCACCCTGTCAGACTTTGTGGAGTTGGTGCGTTCTCTGAAAGCCATTCCGACAGTCTTGACCTATGAAGAACATGATTATGTCACGGCCGCAGTCAGCCACCTTCCGCATATCGTTGCGTCCACTCTTGTGAACACATTGGAAACATTGGATACGCCGGAAGAATATATGAAAATGATCGCCGCCGGAGGCTTCAAAGATATTACCAGGATCGCATCCTCTTCTCCCGTCATGTGGCAGCAGATCTGCGCATCCAATCAGGCACAGATTTCCAGAGTTCTCGACGCCTATATCCGTGCTCTGGTGCAGGCAAAATATCTGGTGGACAACCAGAAGACGGAAGAAATTTTCCGGATGTTTGATACTGCAAAGAATTACCGGGATTCTCTCCCGGATACCAACGGGCCGGCGACGCGTACCTTTGTCCTGTACTGTGATCTGTACGATGAGACGGGAGGAATCGCCGCTGTCACTACCCTGCTTGCTGAGAATGATATCAATATCAAAAATATCGGCATCATTCATAACAGAGAATTTGAAGAAGGGGTTCTGCGCATCGAGTTTTATCAGCCGGAAGCCTGTGACAGCGCAAAGACGGTGCTGGAAGAACATTCTTATACGGTGCATTTGCCGAAAAACTGAATATTTCCGATAGCGGAACAGTAAAAAGGATGCCTGAATGTCTGTGTTCAAAAACTACAGACATTTCGGACATCCTTTTCTTTTATTTAGACTGTAATGCTCTGTTTTTGGCTGTAGTCATAAGATGGATTGATACTGAACATCATCATATCGATGCAGCCCATATCCAGAATCTTTTCTGCCACTGCAGGCGTATGGGAAGAAAATCCGATATGGCGTACGATTCCCTGTTTTTTCAGTTCTTTGATCCATTCCAGCACGCCGTTTTCCTGTACCTTCCGCAGGTCGCTCTCCTAATCGATACAGTGCAGGAAGCCAAAATCAATATAGTCTGTCTTCAGTGCGTTCAGCTGCCAGTCAATGGATTTGCGGATCATATAGAGGTTAGTGGTCCATCCATAGGTTCCTGTGTGGTAGTCTGCTCCGAAATGAATCTGGAAATGCACATCCTTTCGGCAGCCGGCAATCTCCTTGCCAAACGCAGGAAACGGTACGGCATCGGCGGATGCAAGATCGAAGTAATTGATCCCCTGTTCCAGTGCAAGAGCCATCACTTCCTGCGCTTCCTTTTCCCCGGAAGCTCCGATGGAACTGGTTCCCATTCCCAGAATACTGATGCGCTCCTCTCCTTTTGGCAGTTTACGATATTCCATGTTGTGTTCCTCCTTGTTTTGCGATGTTCCGAATCGCCTGCTCTGCATAACGCTCCGAAACCACAACAATCAGACCGACACCGCAGTTAAACGTGGACAGCATCTCCGCCTCGTCGATGTTTCCGATTCTTTGAATATAACGGAAAATGGGCAGCGTTTTGATTTTGGACAGATCAATGTCCGCGTACAGATTATCAGGCAGAATCCTGCAAAGATTTCCCTGGATGCCGCCGCCGGTAATGTGAGCCATTCCATGAATGCCAGGGCATTCCAAAAGATTCCGAATCGCGTTTCGGTAGGTTGTGTGAGGTTTCATAATCTGTTCGATAAAGGTTTCCCCATCAATTTTTTCCAGCTTAATCTGAGGCATCTGGTCCATCAGCATGCGGACAAGGCTATATCCGTTGGTGTGAAGACCGTTGGACGCAACGGCAAGCACTGTGTCTCCTTCTGTGATGCCAGAGCCATCAATTACTTTGTCTTTGGATAAGATACCGGCGATACTTGAAGTGAGAACATAGACGCCTTTTTCTACCACCTGCGGCTGTATGGACGTTTCACCGCCGACAAGAGAGCATCCGTTTTCCCGACAGGCGTCTGAAATGCCTTTGATAAACGATTTGATCGTCTCCTTTTCTGCACTGCCGCAGACAATGGTATCCAACACGGCAAGAGGGCGTGCTCCCATTACCATAATATCGTTTACCAGATGATTGATCATATCGTGGCAGATGGATTCGCTGTAACCGTATTCCATTGCCAGCTTCTGCTTGGAACCAGGTTCTTCTGATTTCAGGACAAGCACAGGATGCGGGATTTCAGGAAACGTAAGCGTTCCGTTTTCCCATTTTGAAACTGCCTGAAAAGATACGCCAAGTTTCTGTGCAACATCTGCCTGCGTCATTTGCGCCCGCTTTCTTTTTGAAGCAAGAAAAGTTCCTGTTTTTTTATAATCCAGCATTGTACGACCTCCTAGTGTTTAACACATTATAAATCTGTCAATATTGCATAATTTCTATAAACACAATGTACCGCAGAACCAAAGGTTCTGCAATAACCGGATGTTAGAGTTTTCATTGATCGTTCTACTGCTGGTTGATTTTACAGGTTCAGCCTTCTGCAGTTGTTCTCTGCGCCTCTCTGATTTCTTCATCCGTAGCACCGGCTGTTTTTTTAATCTGCTCTGCAGTCATTCCATTCATCAGGAGATTCCTAATAATAGAAAGTTTTCCCTGTTCAATTCCTTGATTTAAACTGTCACGTTTTAATTTTTCAAGAGCTGTACACATATTATCAATCTCCTTTCCATCACCAATTTCCATCAATTCCCGGCTGCCCGTCATCTTACCAATGACAGAAAGCAATTCAGGACTGACTTTGATCGTTCCATATTTTTCCTGTATAGTATCAAAATGCCCTGCCATTACCTCTCGGGTAATTTCAAAGACAGTTTGAATATCATGATTATGAAAGATATAATTTTGACTATTCCGAACTTCCAAGAGATTCATGGAATAGTCTGAAAAAATGGCTTGAATTTCTTCTGGCATTTCAATAACCATATCTTTCAACGAATATGGACCATCCCATTCTTTTTCTCCATAGTATATGGTGAGTGTAATAATTGGATGCAGACGGTCTTCCTTTTTCATTTTAGACAAAAATTCATCTGCAGTGGTCGTTTTGTCTTTTCTTTTTGCGTTTTTAAAAGTATGAGTAAGTTCCCGATATTCTTTTAGATATCCAAGTGCATCGTAAATCATATTTCTAAGAGGCATAGCGTAGTGAATATGTTTCTGATTCTCAATACCCATTACAATAAATTCAACACCATATGCAGATTTTTTTACAACATCTCTGGAGCGTGTCAGTGTTTCTTTATAATCTTTTGTTTCGATAATTCCAGAAACATCTGTATCCATTTCTTCTAAGCATTCCGCATGGAGTATTTCTTTTCCGCCAAAAATGACAGCGTTAAATAAATCTGCGAACCGTTCATTAGACCGCCAAAAATTCTTTAAAATCACATCACTTTTTACATTATCCAATCGCATTCCCCTTTCAGTATATGTTTGATAAATATATTATAACAAATGATTCAAAAACTGCCAATCAAACAAGACACAAAAAGTATTATATTCTGCTGACATTCAATTTGCTTCTTCCTGTCTCCTCGCTTTCCCGATTGCCAGAGCAACCGCCACGCATGCGAAGGCAAAAAGAACCTGGATCAACATTCCTTGAAAAAGGGTTGTCTTCAAGGAATCGGTCAGTGTGTCATTAAAGCTGAGAATCGAGATGTTCTGCGCATACCAGTAGGTGGGGAAAAACTGACCGATGTCTTTGATTACGCCGGTCAGAAGTTCCAGCGGGACAAAGATTCCGCCCAGGAAACAGAACCCAAGGCTCAGCACATTTGCCATTCCGTTGACTGCGGAAGCGGTTTTTGCCATGCTTCCGACAAAATAAGAAGCAGCCAGAGCCGCCAGCATGATCGTAAATCCATTGAGAAAGATCAGCCACCGATTCGGATTGTCCCAGAATTCGGAAGCACAGGTGAGGACGCCGATTCCCTCGCAGAGAATCCATGAGAGTATTCCGATCGTGAAAAAAGCAAGCAGGCTCTGGAGATTCTGGCTTTTTAAAGTCAGGCTGGAGGCAAGCAATCTTCTGCGGATATCAATATTCTGATATTCCTTCTGAATCAATCCCAGGACAAAGCACAGAATGCTGAAATACAGATACGGCATAAAGCGGAACACATTGTAAACTGCCGCGTCCTCCCGGGAACTTTCCAGCCGCACCTGCGCCTGGATTTCTGCGGTTTCCAGCGTATGCTGTGCCGCTTCCTCGGAAGAATAGCCTCCTGCCAGAAGGACTTTTGCCGTATTGACAAAGCTGTCGATCCTTCCGTTCACATAGTACTCCCACTGACTTCCGGATTCCGTCAGTGTCTCGATCGTTTCTTCTCCCAGGATGCAGGTTTCCAGAAAATTTTCCGGAATCATCACAGCGTAGACAATGTCAGAACGGTAGACAGACTCCGCCAGGGCATCCATATCATCTTCCATGATCATCACATCGTGATACTGTTCCAGATATTCCACAAGTGTTTTTGACCAAAGACTGTTGTCCCGGTCCACCACGCCGATGGAAAGTCTCTTCTGAGAATAACTTCCGCTGCTTCTTTCTCCAGAGGAAAGGTGTACCATAGAGACTGCCACCAGCAGAAAAATGGAACAGTACAGGATAATCGTGGATACGTTCGCTCTCAGTGCCATGAGATATCCCTTATATACTTTCATATCGCATTCTCCTCATCGATAAAACTGCGGCCGTCAAAAGAAGTAAAGCAAAAATGGTCAGCAGAATCAGGCTTCTGAAATATTTTTCTGTATCATTGTAGACCAGCACACTGTAAAAGGCATCTGTGGTCAGTGCGCCTGGATTGATCCGGTTGATCACCGGCGCATATGTTTCAATCGCACTTTTCACTCCGCTGAGCATCAGGTCTGCGGCAAAGGAGCATGCCATACTTACAGCCACCACAATTCCGTTCTTCAGGTTTGCGCTCCAGCTGCCCACGGTTCCGATCACCATTCCCAGACTGCAGGAATACAGGGTCGCTGCTGCACAGATGACAAAAATCTGAAGTATCTGCCCTGACAGATCAATGTCTCCCAGAATCACATCCATATAGAACAGCAGAATCAAAACCTCAAGAAAGCTGATTATCCAGGAAGACAGAAGGCTGGCGGCAATGCTTTTATACCGTTTCACACACCCTGCAGTCAGCCGTGCTCCGAGAACGGATGTGTTTGCCTGAACGCCAACGGCGTTGTACATTCCCATAAAGCTGCCGTAAAGGCAGGTCATCGCAATCAGGGCAAAGAAATAGTTCTGTACACTGTCCATGGATGTTCCGCCAAAGGTCACGGTCTCCGTGCAGGTTTTATAGTCTTCCAGCGCCGCGACGGCATCGGAAAGGTGTTCCGGATGATCCTGTGCAATCCGGGCGATCAACACTTCATTTTTTTCATAAATCTCCAGAATCTGTGAGAGAATGCTGGTGTATGTAGAGTTCTCCCCGATGGTCAGACTCTTTTCTTCTCCACCGTAAAAAGTGCCGAGAATTTCATCGTTTTTCAGTGCATTTTCCGCTTCCTTCTCTGTCATAGGGAGGATCTTCAGCCAGGAATTGTCAAAGCTTTCCAGGTATTCAAGAAAACTGTCCTTTTCCTGGTGAGACGGACTCTCTGCGGATTCGGCGGCGGATTGCGTCACATAGGCAGCCGAAATCGTTTCCATTCCATTCTGATCCAGCATCTCTCCAAGTGTAAAATGAAATAAGGTCGCAAGGATCAGCGGGAAGATCATGGTCCAGAAAATATTGGATTTTTCCCGGATGTTTACCAGGATCTGCCGTTTCATAATCAAAAACATAAAGCATTCCTCCACATTCAGTCTCTGAGTTCTTTTCCCGTGATTTCAAGAAATACATCGTTCAGTGTGGGCAGCTCGGAAAAGCAGCTTCCGCAGGTCAGATGCTCTTCTTCCAGATAGTGGAGCAGTCCGAGCAGATGGCTGCCGCTTCCCTCATAACGAAGTGTCAGAGTTTCATTTTCGTAGACAGCAGAATAAACCTGCGGCATCCGGCGGATGGTCTCCAGTTGGGTCGGTGTCAGGCAGATTCCCTCCAGATGAACCTTCTCTCCCGTCTTGATCATATGCTTCAGTTCTTCCTTTGTGCCCAGCGCCAGACATCTTCCTTTATCCAGTATGGCGATCCGGCTGCAAATTTGTTCCACTTCTTCCATGTAATGGGAGGTGTAGATAATGGTGGAACCCTGGCGGTTCATCTGACAGATCCCTTCCAGGATTTTGTTGCGGCTCTGGGGGTCTACTGCTACGGTAGGTTCATCCAGGATCACCAGTCGTGGGCGGTGGGCAATGCCGCAGGCAATATTCAGACGGCGCAGCAGTCCTCCGGACAGCTTTTGAGGCCGTTTCTTTTCGTAGCCCTCCAGTCCGGTGAATGCAATCGCCTCTTCTACCAGCTGTTTCCGTTTCCTTCTGTCCGGCACATAAAGTCCACAGAAATAGTCCACGTTTTCATAGACATTCAATTCGTTGAAAACAGCGACATTCTGCATGACGATTCCAATCTGCCGCTTGATCTCATAACTGTCCGGCTGAATTTCCTCTCCGAAGATTTTAATGCTTCCTTTGTCAAATTTCAGCAAAGCCAGCAGGCAGTTGATCACCGTGGTTTTTCCCGAACCGTTTGGACCGAGAAGTCCGAAAATCTCGCCTTCTTCAATATCCAGATTCAGGTGGTCCAGGGCGATCGTATCTTTGTATCTTTTTACAAGATTTCGAATCTCTATCATAGACATTTGCGTTCCGTCCTTTCTTTTTTGACTTTTCTTATCCATGCTGCAATTCCATCAGCAGGGCGCCTGTCTGATTCTATCCTATCAGATCTCTTTCTTTTTTCACAGTGTCTGGTGTCAGGAACTTCCATGACAAATGTCATACATCCCACAGAGAAACTTTACTTTTATTGGACACCAAGATATAATGAAAAAATGAGGAAAACAGCAGAAAGGAGGGAAAGCAACCGTGAACCGACTGATCGACAAGGCGCTGCTGCTCTTATATTCTCTTGGAATCTGTCTTCTGATGCCGGCGGATGCGTTGTTTGTGAGTTTTTTCTTTCTTGCGTCTGCATGTTCCTGCATTCTCGAATTTTCCCGGCAGAAATGCTTTTCTCTGATCGTTCTCGGAAGCTATGGTTTGTTGACAATATTTTTCCCTCAGGGAATTCTTTTCTGTCCCCTGCTGGCATATGATTACCTGTCTGCGGGACTCCTGTCCCGAAAGAATTTATGGGTCTTACTGCTGACTGGGCTTCTCTTCTGCTATTCTGTTTCCGGCTCTTCTGCCTTTACCGTTTATTACCTTCTCCTGGGAATGGTTTTGGGCGGAATTCTGTGGTTCCGCAGTTCGTCCTACGAAGAGCTTTCGCAGACTTACAAGAAAGCCAGGGACGACAGTTTTGAATATACGCTTTTGCTGAAAGAGAAAAATAAAACGCTGATTGAAAAACAGAACTATGAAATCTATGCGGCGACACTGAAAGAGCGAAACCGCATCGCTCGTGAAATCCATGATCATGTGGGACATATGCTCTCACGGGCGATCCTGATGACCGGAGCCATGAAAACCGTCTTTCGGGAGCCTTCCGCCGCAGAACCGCTTTCTCAGCTGGAGGACACGCTGAACACAGCCATGAACAACATCCGGGAAAGCGTGCACGATCTCCACGATGAGGCCGTCAATCTGAGAGAAACCGCAGAAAACCTTGTGGCAGATTTTCACAGCTGCCCCGTATCCCTGGAATATGATATCAGCTGTCCGCCTCCGCCGGAAGTGCGCTACTGTATGATTGCTGTTCTGAAAGAAGGACTGTCCAATATCGCCGTCCACAGTCAATCCGAACAGGCATGGATCACCCTCCGGGAACATCCGGGTATGTATCAGCTGATCATTCGGGACAACGGCGTAGGAACAGGCGGCGCGGTGCCGGAGACACACGGCATCGGCCTGAGCAACATGAAAGAACGGGTGGAAGCGCTGAATGGTTCGATCCATATTCAGGCAGAAAATGGTTTTCGGATTTTTATCACGATTCCAAAAAAGTAAATGAAAAGAAAACATGCGCCGCCGGAATACGGTGACATGAAAAGGAGAACCTTATGAGAGTTTTGATCATCGACGACGACTTTTTTATCACAACAGCTCTGAAAACCATTCTGGAATCCGACAGCGGGATTCAGGTCTGCGGTTCGGGTAAGAACGGAAAAGAGGCGGTCACTCTCTACGATTCTCTCCGTCCGGACATCCTTCTGATGGATATCCGGATGGAAGAGATGGACGGGCTGGCTGCGTCGGCAGAGATCCTTGCCCTTGATCCCCAGGCGAAGATCCTCCTGCTGACTACCTTTCTGGATGACGAATACATCATCCGCGCCCTGAAACTCGGCGCCAGGGGCTATCTGCTGAAACAAGACTACAACAGCATCATTCCCGCCCTGAAAGCTGTGTACTCCGGGCAAACGGTCTATGGAAACGAGATTACCGCAAAACTCCCTCATCTCCTGACCGGGCAGAAAAGTTTTCCCTGGGAAACCTACCACATCGGTCCCAGAGAGCTGGAAGTCATTGCCCTGGTCGCCCAGGGAATGAGCAACAAAGAAATTGCTCAAAACCTGTACCTGAGCGAAGGAACGGTGCGAAACTACCTGAGCGCGATCCTGGACAAGCTCAGCCTTCGCGACCGCACCCAGCTGGCTGTTTTTTATCTGAAAAATGAACATTAAATTTTGCATCCATGATTTACAAAAAGCCGACATGGCACATCAATCGATGAAGCCATGCCGGCTTTTTTAGCCAGCAGCCGTTCCGTACGCGGAGCGGTTATTTTTCTTTCAGCATTTTCATCAGCTTCGCCGGTGTCGGCGGATTGCCCTTATAGAGCGCCATCATCCGATAAACCTTTCCTGCAAGAAGCAGGCAAAGCACTGAGACGATCAGCACGAGAAGCAGGGACACAAATCCCATTCCCAGAGAAACTTCTCCGAGCATGATCCGGCTTGGCGTTACCAGAATCGAGGTAAACGGAACAAAATCCAGCCACTTGGCAAAAGCTCCGGAATCCATACTTCCGATACCTCCCGCATAAAGTGCTGCAAGAAAACTGACGATCAGTACCGTGGTAAATACCACATTCGTGGATGACAGATCTTCCGGTTTCCCTGCCGCAGAACCTCCGATGGCAGACAGCGAACAGTAAAGGAAAAATCCGGAAACCATCATCACGACAGCAAGCAGGATTCCCGGCACAGTCAGCACTCCCTGGAACTCACTCAGTGAATCAAAGAACAGCAAAAGCAGCATGTCGGAATCCGGGTTGATCATGCGGACCAATGCGCTTCCCGCTGCAAAACCGCCGATCAGGCTGGCAGCGACGATGACAAACTGCAGCATGCTCGCCGCAGTGACCGCAAGCACCTTTCCAAAAACCATCGCCGTCGGTTTCACTGCAACCAGAAAGGTGTCCATCAGTTTGGAGGTCTTTTCCATGATCACGTTGTTTGCCACTCCCTGACCATAGAACAGCACCAGGAAATACAGGATCATAATATTCAGATACGGAAGAAGCATTCCCAGTACTTCCCGCATACTTTCCAGCGCCGCTTCCGTCTCTGAAAGCGCTTCCTCTCCAACGGTTGTTACCTCCGTAGTTGCGGGAACAAGAAGTTCCGCCGCTGCGGCCGGGTCAATGCCGGATTTCTGAAGCAGGATGATCTGGAAATTCGCCTGCAGAAATGATTCGAGATCTCCCGCGTCTCCTTCCGACAGCGAAGTGTTATCCGGTAGAAGGAGGTGCATCTGATAGCCATTTTGTGATCCGTTGGAAGCCTGGCTCAGTGTATTTTCCTGGGCGGTCTTCTTCGCTTCTTCCAGAAGAAGGATCAGGCTGTGCTCCTCCTGCCCCGCCTGTGCGTCGGCTTCTTCCAGACTGCCGCATGTGACATAGGAGATTCCGCCGAAAGTTTCAGATCCTGCCTGTGTCAGAAGATTCCAGTCAGCCGCGCCGTCTGTTTCATCTGCCACATAGACGGTTTGTACCGGACTGACAGCCGCTGTTTCCACCGCAGAATCGGAATCCCCTCCGAAATATTCCACAGCAGCCATAATTCCTGCCGGAAGCAGAAAACAGAGCAGGGCAAAAACAATCGTTCCCACCAGATATCCGGTGCTCTTTACCTGCCGTTCAAAGGTAAAGGCAAAAATTTTTCCAAGTCCTTTCAGTTCGTTTTTCATCTTATTTCTGCTCCTTTCCGGATGACTGTTCCTTCGCCATCGCAAACATCTGGCGGAAGTTCGGCCTGCTGCCGCGATACATCAGAAGCGCCCGGTACACCCTTGCGCTGAACACGGCAAGAAGAACGATCACTGCCGCCTGAAGCAGCCAGGAAAGCAGTAGGATTCCAAAGCCGATATTTCCAAGTACATACTGCACCGGCGCACAGAACACCGAGATCACCGGACAGAGGCTGACAAAAAGATTCAAAACATCTCCGCCGATGCTGCCGGCAATGACCGCCGCGAAATATCCGACAAAGATCAGCATTGTAGACAAGGTGGAAGCTCCCTGAACATCTTCCATCGTGGAACATCCGGTTCCGGAAAGTCCAGCCAGGATAGAGAACGTCAGGTATCCCAAAAGCAGCGATACCAGAACGATCACCAAAGTTGCCGGACTCAGCTGCAGAAGATCCATGGAAAATCCTGACGCGGCCATTGTTTCAGAGATTGCGGAAACATCCATAAACTGACTGCTGACCACCCAGGAAATTCCGATTCCGGCAAGAAGCAGTACAAAAAAACCGAAAATATATACCATTGCGGCAAGGATCTTTCCCACAAGCAGCGCCAGCGGCTGCACGCTGACCATCAGCATCTCCACCAGCTTGGAAGCCTTCTCTTCCACCACGGCACGCACAATATAAGTAACCGCAAAAATGCTGATGATCATGACGACTATGGAATATCCAAGCTGAAGCCCATACTGTACGCTCCAGTCAACACCTTTCCCTTCCTGATATTCGTCCATGGTCTGCACCTGGCTGCTCAGTCCGGAGAACAGCGTGGCTGTTTGCTCCTCAGAGATCTGAAGCGCGGACAGCTTTGCCTGTTCCAGCGCCTGGGACATCAGCGTTTCCAGACTGGACAGATCGCTTTCGGAAGGCTCCTGCTCCGGAAGACACTGGATCGAGATCACCGTTCCGGACGCTGCTTCCTCTCTGGAAAAGAGTACATACACGGAACCGTCCTCTGCGGAAGACGCAAAATCTTCGGCGGAAAAATCCGCTTCTTCAAACACAGTACCCCTGTAAAAATCGTTCTCCTGCGCCGTTTCCGCCGGATTTACAGAATAGCCGGTTTGATCCTGCCAGTAAACCTTTGAAATCCCGGAGGTTTCTCCCGCAGACATTCCTCCGCCGGAAAACAGCGTCATCACCGGAACAGAAAACAGTGTCAGGACAAACATGATGATCAGAGTGATCGTATTGGCTTTATTTTTCACAAACTGCACCAGGGTAAACTGAAAAACTTTTCCCACACCCTGCAGTTCTCTTTTATTCTGTTTCATGAGCCTCACCTCCTACCGTTGACACGAAGATTTCGTGCAGGGACGGTTCCCGAAGGTCAAAGGTAATCACACGGACACTGTCCTTCATCAGATCCGCCAGAAGAGCATTCGCCTGGTCCTCTCCCGTCACCTTCAGCTGGTACTCATATTCTTTTTCGGAAAGCTGTGTGATCCCGGCTTTCTGTATGTAGGCGGAGATATCCTGCTCTGTTTTCAGACGGAGATTGACACGGCCGTGGCTCTTTTTGATCTCATTGAGATTTCCCTGAAGCAGCGCTCTGGACCGATGAAGGATTGTAATATCCGTACAGAACTCTTCCACGGTCGCCATCTGATGACTGGACATGATCAGGTATTTGCCCTTCGCGATCTCCTCACGGATCACGGCTTTGAAAAGATCCGTATTGACCGGGTCAAGACCGGACAGAGGCTCATCCAGGATCAAAAGCTCCGGATCTGAGATCAGCGCCGTCATAAACTGGATCTTCTGCTGATTTCCTTTGGAAAGCTGATCCGCCAGTTTTGGTTTCTGTGCCTTCGTTTTGGTACGTCCTTTCGCTGCTTCCGGAGCCGCTGTTTTTCCGGGATACAGGTATTCCTCCACCTGCAGGCGCTCCGCCCAGTAGCGGATTCTTTTTTTCGCATCGGACCTGGAGACGCCGCGCAGTCCGGCGAAGTACATCAGCTGATCCATCAGTGTATATTTTGGATACAGTCCGCGCTCTTCCGCCAGATAGCCCACATTGCAGGTGGCGGTGTCCAGCTGTTTTCCGTTCCACAGCACTTCACCGCTGTCTTTCGCAAGCATTCCGAGCATCATACGGATCGTCGTTGTCTTGCCTGCGCCGTTGGTTCCCAGCAGTGCATAGACACCGGGTTCCGGCATCTCAAAGCTCAGGTGATCGAGAACGGTCTTGTTTCCATACTTTTTGGACAGATTCGAAACGGTAAGACTCATAGTTGTAATCTCCTTTTCCCTCGTTTTTTGCTGTTCATAGAAAGATGTTTTCCGAAAACTTTCCGGAATTTTACATAAAATTTACGGGAACAGCCAAATATCCTGCGATATTCAACGACAATATATCATATTTTCCTTATAATAACAAGAAAAATCACAAAATGGCGATAAGGGTATAAAAGGGCCTGTAAAGCCGCAAAACAGCTTCACAGACCCTCGTCCTCTCTTAACGGAATAAGCTTCCAAATTCACGTCCAATCGTAATGATCTTATTCATAGGCTCCCTTCCTTTCTGTAGGTAATTCTTTTGTATATCGGGTGATCATGCGCACCACGTATACTGCTACAAATAATTCTGTAAAGCGGTCTTTGAGAAGATGCTGCAAAAGTGCGGTGATCCAGCCCCCGTCTACACTGATGAGAAGTGGAACGAGCTGGTAGAGTCCGTCAAGGTCTGCCGGGGCGGTCACCTGATCTTTAATTTGACGGATGGCAAGATTGTAAAGGTTACGCTCTAAAGGCATTGATTACATCACGGCTTACAATGCTTATACACCGTAAAATAACATCAAAAACAATAGATAGCCACCGCTACCATTCTGTAATCACAATAATTAATGCTTGACAGACTCCTGAGATTTCACTATAATGATAATCGTAAAATTTGAGTGGACTTTTCCGGATTCGGTCATCTTTTTGCCACACAGCTATCTTGTGATAGCCGTGTGGCTTTTTTTTGCCCGTATCTCGGAAGTGTTGGCAGAATGGAGGATGATTTTTATGGAAAACAACTTTTTATCTCTGATCAAGACGCGCCGCAGTGTAAGGGCTTATAAATCGGATCCTGTCCCTTCCGAGGCGCTGGACGCTGTACTGGAAGCGGGAACTTACGCGCCTACCGGCGGCGGACGTCAATCCCCCACCATTATTGCAATTACAGACCCCAAATATAGACAGGAGATCGCAAAACTAAATGCAGAAGTAATGGGAAGCAACGCAGACCCCTATTATGGCGCGCCTGTCGTGATTTTAGTTCTGGCAGATGGCTCCGCAAGCACCTTTGTGGAAGACGGAAGCTGCGTTCTTGAAAATATGATGCTCGCTGCCCATGCCCTTGGGCTGGGAACCGTATGGGTACACCGGGAGCGGGAAATCTTTGACTGCGAAAAGGGCAAAGCCCTCCTGCGGGAGTGGAAGTTGCCGGAAACCTTGCGCGGTGTCGGGGCGATTGCATTGGGTTATCCAGCCCAGGAAGCCGGTCAACCCGCAGCACGCAAACAAAACTATATCGTTCGGATTTAATGTCCTGCTGTCCGGCGTAATGTTTTTGCGCCGGACAATTTGTGGAGAGGAGGGAAAGCATGCAGACCAATAATAAAATGGCGGTCGCTCCCGTTGGAAAGCTTATCTGGCAAATGTCGATACCGCCGCTGATTTCCATGTTCCTGCAATATTCCTATAACCTGATAGACAGCGCGTTTGTAGCGCGGCTGAGTGAGAATGCGCTGACGGCTGTTTCTCTGTCATTCCCGATTACAACACTGATGAATGCGGCGTCTATCTGGATTGGTGTCGGCGTGAATGTACTGATTGCGGGGTATCTTGGACAGAAAAAGCAGGATGAAGCAAATACCACCGTCACACACGGATTGTTACTGGCCTTTGGAATAGGTGCTTTGCTCAACCTTCTGTCATTCCTGATTATGAAACCCTACTTTCGGGCATTCACCAATAATGAAGAAATCTATCAGTTGAGCATTGCCTATATGGGCGTATGTTCGTTCATGCAAATCCCCAATATGGTGCATATCGCAATCCAGAAGATGATACAGGCCACCGGGAACATGATTGCTCCCATGTGGTTTCAGATTGCGGGCGTGGTGGTCAATTTTGTATTCGATCCCATCCTGATTTTTGGTATTGGTATTTTCCCGGCTATGGGAATCCGCGGTGCTGCGGTGGCTACTGTTGCGGGCTATTTGTTGTCCATGATTTTGGCGTTTGCTTTGCTGCTGGGCAAAAAGCAAAAAGTGCAGATAAAAATCAAAGGCTTTCACTTGCAGAAACAGATGATCCGCCGTATTTTTGCCTTTGGCCTGCCATCTTTTATTATGAACGCCCTCAGTTCGTTTATGGTGACGTTCGTCAATCTGTTTCTGGTGGCGTATTCTGATACAGCGATTGCATTCTTCGGTGCATATTTTAAGGTGCAGCAGTTGATTGTTATGACGGTAAATGGCTTAATCCAGGGTTGTTTGCCAGTCATGCGGTTTAACTACGGCGCAGGGAGCAGCGGACGGCTGCATTCCGCTTTCCGATACGGAACTGCTTTGGTCACCGGCATGATGATACTGGGAACGTTGGCTGTCATCCTTTTTCCGGCGCAGATTTTGGGATTGTTTACGGCATCGGAAGCCATGCGCTCCTTTGGAATATCCGCTATGCGGATTATGGCGACAAGCTATCTGTTTTGCGGTCTTTCTACTATGATTTCCACCTATTTTCAGGCCACAGAAAAAGTAGGTTCCAGCATCGCAATTCAATTATGCAGGCAACTGCTTTTCCTTGTTCCATCCTTATGGTGTCTGGACAAATTGTTCCATCTGAACGGAATCTGGCTTGCATTCCCTGTCGCGGAAACTGGCACCTTGCTTGTTGCTCTCATAATGATGGCCTGGTATCACCGTAAAAAATCATAACGTATTCTGCGAAGGAGGAATTATGAACGATACCTTTATGAAAGAGAAACCGGTATTACCGCTGATTTTATCCATGTCATTGCCGATGGTGTTATCCATGCTGGTCAATTCTCTCTACAACATTGTCGACAGCTTTTTTGTCGCGCAAATCAGCGAGGAAGCGATGACGGCGTTATCACTGGTTTACCCGGTTCAAAATTTTATCAATGCTGTCGGAATTGGATTTGGCGTTGGAATCAACGCCGTAATCGCCTTTCATTTGGGCGCTGGGGATCATGAAAAAGCGGATCAGGCCGCCACGCAGGGACTTGTGCTTGCCGTGATTCATGGCGTTGTTATGACAGTCTGCTGTATCGCAATCATGCCGGTTTTTTTACGAATGTTCACTTCATCCGAAACGGTCATTGAACTTGGCGTCCGCTATTCTGTCGTTGCGTTTGCTTTTACACTCATCGTTACCGTCAGCATGGCATTTGAGAAACTGTTCCAGGCAGTAGGAAGCATGAAAACAACCATGATCAGCCTGATGTGTGGGTGCATCACAAACATCGTCTTAGACCCCGTTCTGATTTTTGGCTATGGCCCATTCCCGGAAATGGGGATCGAAGGCGCTGCACTGGCAACCGGCATCGGGCAGGCTCTGACGCTGGCGATTTATCTTGTGGTCTATCTTTTGCGGCCAATTCGCGTCCACATCCGCAAGCAGTACATTCTGCCCAGCAAAAAGATGGTAATAAAATTGTACTCTATCGGCATTCCCGCAACCCTGAACCTTGCGCTTCCGTCTCTTTTGATTTCGGCACTCAATGGGATTTTAGCGGCATATTCCGAAGTGTATATTCTGGTTTTGGGAATCTATTACAAATTGCAGACATTCATCTATCTTCCGGCGAATGGCATTGTGCAGGGGATGCGCCCCCTGATCGGCTATAACTACGGTGCGGGGGAGCACAAACGGGTCAGCCAGATTTATCAGATCGTTTTGTGCATGAGTGGTATTATTATGGTGTTTGGAACAGTAATATGCCTACTGATCCCAGGCCAGTTGATGGGGCTGTTTACCCACACAGAGGCGACGATTCGGGCCGGGGAAACGGCCCTGCGTATCATCGGTGCCGGTTTTATCGTCTCGGCGGTTTCTGTTACCTCTTCCGGCGCATTGGAGGGACTTGGAAAAGGCACCCCTTCTTTACTGATTTCCCTTTGCCGGTATGTAGTAGTTATTATCCCGACTGCGTTTTTACTCAGCAGACTTTTCGGAGCGGTTGGCGTCTGGAATGCGTTTTGGATCACGGAGGTGATTACTGCGATCATTTCCATTTGTGTTTACCGCAAGGCAATAGCAAGGCCGTAATCAACTATGCTGTCCGAGGTAAGATTTACCAGTTGCATTATCGGAACTAACACTCCAAAAAAATTTATATCTTCCAAAGTGTCAATTTGACACTTTGGAATCAACTTTTGATACTTTGAAAATTATCTTACTTAATATGGGATTCTGAAATAATCCAAATACGCCTTATATCGATCCTGTGCAGTCAGGCAGGTATCTGTCAAATAGCCCTTTTCATTGTCCCACTCCTTCAATCCTCTATAGTAGAACATCTTCAGGTTATCCTCAATAATGAATGGAACGATATTATATTTCAAACATTCCTTGAACATAATCAGTCTACCCACACGACCGTTACCGTCCTGAAACGGATGGATTCGTTCAAACTTTACATGGAAATCCAGAATATCTTTAAACGTCTTTTCTTCTTTTGCGTTATACGCTGTCAACAATGCTTTCATCTTACCGGCAACTTCTTCAGGTAGAGCAGTATCCATGCCACCCACCTCATTAGGCAATTTCTTATAATTCCCCACTGCAAACCAGTCTTTTCTGGAATCACTGGTTCCGCTTTTCAAAGTCAGATGAAGCTCCTTAATAAATTTCTCATTCAAAGCAGATTTTGCATGGTCGATAGTCATATCAATACATCGAAAATGATTTGCAGTTTCAATCACATCATCTACGTTGAGAACTTCATTTTCCACGCCGATGGTATTGGTTTCAAAAATATATCTGGTCTGATCATGGGTCAGACGACTTCCCTCAATATGGTTTGAGTTATATGTTAAATCAATTTGTGTTTTATGGTAAATACCGCCGGAATATTTACTTGCTTTTTGTTCCTGCAAGATATCCAGCAGTGTAAGTGGACGTTCTTTCTTTTTGTTGGAACGCTCTGGTTTTTCGGCGTTCTCCGGAATATTCCAGGTCTTTCCGGTAAGAAAAGCACCCTGCACACGCCCGTGAGCACAATAGTTTCTCACACTGCGCTCCGATATATTCCATTTTTTTGATATTTCAGCAACTGAAAGGTATCGCATCTGCTTTCCTCCGTTATCAATCGAATCCAATACTATACAAATCTACATTATAGTATATCACATTACCGGCAATAAATCCAGAAAACTTCTGTATTACACAATATATTTTTGCCGTTTTTGGAAGTTTCAATTATCAAAACGTAAAAAGAACCAGACTTCACAGGCAAGTGAAATCCAGTTCTCATCTTTATGTATATACAATTTCGTTTCGTACAATTTTTTCCTCCGGCAGTTCCGAATCCGCAATGTATAGATTTTTACTAATATTTCCGTGATAGTGGAAATCTGTATGTATCCCAAGCATATCGTCTGATATTCGAGTATATTGAAGTCCTTTATATTACCAAACGTGTTTACAGTCATTGCACTTTCTTGTTGCCAAATGACTTAGAAAAACTATACAAAAAGGTGTAGACAAACCGTAAGATTTTCCAGCTTTACAACAGCGCCATCACTACCGTCCCGCCTGTCAGCAAAGCCAATCCAACGCCTGCTTTTCTGCTCAGCTTTTCTCCAAAAACAAAATAAGAAAACGCCACAGTGACCAGAACGCTCAGTTTGTCGATCGGCGCAACAACACTGGCAGGTCCATCCTGCAGGGCGTGGTAATAGCAGAGCCAGGATGCGCCCGTCGCGATTCCGGAACAGCAGATATAAAAAAGCTCTTTTCTGGGAATTCCCCGGAGTTCCTTTTGTTTTCCGGTGACAAACACCATCATCCACGCCATTACCAGTACCACCGTTGTACGGATCGCGGTTCCCAGGTTGGACTCCACACCGGAAATTCCGATTTTACCGAGGATTGCTGTCAGGCTGGCGAAAAACGCCGAACCGCAGGCATAAAAAAACCAACTGCCCTTTCCCGACTGACTCGGTGTTTCCACATCTTTTTTCTCGATCATCAGCAGGATACCGACTGTGATGACGACAACCGCCAGAAGTTTCGGAAAACTCAGCCCCTCATGGAGAAAAATCAGTGCCAGAAGAATTGTCAGAACCGTACTTGACTTGTCAATAGGCACCACTTTGTTGATATCTCCAATCTGGAGTGCCCGGAAATAGCAAAGCCATGACGCTCCGGTGGCTGCCCCGGAAAGAATCAGGAAGACCAGCGTCTTTCCGTCAATGGACGAAATCTCCGATTGCGCTCCGATCAGGAACACGATCAGCCAGGAAAACACGAGGATAACCACCGTTCGAATGGTAGTCGCCACGGTAGAATCCGTTTTCCGGATCCCGCATTTTGCGAGAATCGAGGTCACTCCCGCAAAAAAAGCAGAACCGACCGCATACAAAAGCCACATCATATATCCCTTCTTTCTCCAGTGACTGTATGTATTTATCATACTCCAGAATCAGTGAAAAGTAAATGTTTAGCAGACGTTCATCCAGTTGAACTGTTCCTGATTCTATCAGTTCCATAAATCCGCAACAAGAAAAACTATTCTGTCCGCTTGTTTCTTTTGCGCAGATATGGTAATATCAGGATAGTCAAAAGGTCGAAACAGAGCATCTTCTGTACGGCCTTTTTCATACGGAGGAACTATTATGCATACACTAAAACGATTTATCCATTACTACGGCCCCTACAAGGCGGTCTTCTTTCTCGATCTGCTGTGTGCTACCATCATCAGCCTGGTGGATCTTGCCTATCCGCAGATTCTGCGCACACTGACCAACACGCTGTTCACCGAGGACGCCCCAGCGATTCTCCGGGCGCTGCCGCCGATCGCCATCGCACTGTTTGTCATGTACCTTGTGCAGAGCTTGTGCAAATACTATGTCAGCTATCAGGGACATATGATGGGAGCAAACATGGAACGGGACATGCGTCAGCAGCTGTTTGACCACTATGAAAAGCTCTCCTTCTCCTATTATGATCAGAACAATTCCGGTCAGATGATGAGCAAGCTTGTCTCGGATCTGTTCGATATCGCAGAGTTCGCCCACCATGGTCCGGAAAACCTGTTTATCTCTCTGATCAAGATCATCGGATCCTTTACGTTCCTGTTTCTGATCAACTGGAGACTGGCGATTCCGCTTTCTCTTCTGGTTGTCTGCATGTTTCTGTTTTCCTTGAGTCAGAACAAACGGATGCAGACTACTTTTATGGAAAACAGAAAGAAGATCGGTGATGTGAACTCCAGCTTGCAGGATACCCTTGCCGGCATCCGTGTGGTTCAGTCTTTCGCCAATGAAGAGGTGGAACGCAAGAAATTTTACAAGAGCAATCACGCGTTCCTTTTGTCCAAGGATGCCAACTACCGCTGCATGGGAAATTTCATGGGCTGGAATCTGTTCTTCCAGGGAATGATGTATCTGGTTACCCTGACATTCGGCGGCTACCTGATCGCGAAAGGTCAGATGCAGGTCGGTGACCTTGCCATGTATTCCCTGTACATCGGTATTTTTATCAGCCCAATCCAGATCCTTGTGGAACTGACAGAGATGATCCAGAAAGGACTTTCCGGTTTCCGCCGTTTTCTGGATGTGATGGAAACGGAACCGGAGATTCAGGATGCACCGGACGCAAAAGAACTGGAAAATGTAAAGGGACACGTTTCTTATGAGGATGTATCCTTCCACTACAGCGACGATGATACCCTGGTGCTTTCTCATGTTTCTTTCGATATTCCGGCTGGGAAATCCATTGCGCTTGTCGGACCTTCCGGCGGCGGAAAAACAACCATCTGCTCTCTACTGCCCCGGTTCTATGATGTGACCGGCGGACGGGTGACGATCGACGGGCAGGATGTGCGCAGCCTGACGAAGAAAAGCCTGCGCAGCCAGATTGGAAGTGTACAGCAGGATGTGTATCTGTTCTGCGGAACCATCCGTGAGAATATCGCCTACGGAAAGCCGGATGCCACCATGGAAGAAATCATCGAGGCGGCAAAAAAGGCAAATATCCATGAGTTTATCCAGGAACTCCCGGACGGATACGACACCTTTGTGGGTGAGCGCGGAACCCGCCTTTCCGGTGGACAGAAACAGCGCATCTCCATTGCCCGTGTATTTCTGAAAAATCCTCCCGTCCTGATCCTGGACGAGGCGACCAGCGCCCTGGACAACGAAAGCGAACGCAGAATCCAGAAAAGCCTGGAAGAACTCGCTAAAAACCGTACAACCATCACGATCGCCCACCGTCTCTCCACGATCCGCAATGCGGACGAAATCCTTGTGGTTACCGAAGACGGCATCGCGGAACGGGGAACCCACAAAGAGCTCCTGCTGAAAGATGGAATCTATGCCCATTATTACAAGATGCAGTTTGAAGGACTGGAAGAATAGAGTAACAGTTCGACCAGGAGTTCTCATTCTGTCTGCGGTCGGAAAATTTATAAATTAAGTCAAAAAGACGGCTGTCACGTCCGGAGATAAAAACATTCTCCAGATATGACAGCCGTTTTTAGCGTCTTTTTCTACTGCTCTCCCAGAACCACGCGTACACAGTTGGCAGCCGGGAAATCTTTTTTTCCCATTCCGTATCCGGTTTTCCGGATGACCATCTGCGGAAGGCGGCGGAATTCATCGGTATAATATTTCAGGACAGCGGCTCCTGTAGGGGTACACAGTTCCCCTTCCACATTTCCCGCATAACAGGGAACACCCTCGAGAATCCTTGCAGCCGCAGGCGCAGGCACCGGCAGGATTCCATGGGCACAGCGCACCTGACCATAGCCGACGTTGATTGGAGAGGTCACTACCCTTTCCACGCCAAGTTCTTCCATCAGCAACGCACATCCAGTAATGTCCGCCAGGGCATCCGCCGTTCCCACTTCATGAAAATGAATGTCCGACACGGACGTTCCGTGCACGCTCGCCTCAGCCTCGGCGATGATGCGGTAAATGTTTTTCACATCCTCTTTCACCTTTTCTGAAACCTCCAGCCGTTCGATCATCGCTTCAATCTCTGCCATACCACGGTGTACATGCGTGTGCGGATGAGTGTGCGGATGAGTGTGCGGATGCTCATGCACGTTTCCATGATTATGGCCGTGTATTTCAGCATGATCGTGAGCATATGCCTCTCTGTGATCGTGCATGGCTTCATGCTGCTCACCGGCATGTTCATGTTCGTGTGCATGCGTATGGGGGTGTTCATGTTCATGGCTGTGCGTATGCTCGTGACCATGGTTGTGTGCATGTCCCTGCATCGGGACTTCCAGGCTTTCCTCCTCCGTTCCGCTGACGGTTACCTCTGCGTGGGTTCCGACAATCCCGCATTTCAATGCGTTCCGAAGTTCCACATGAACGCCGGGAAGCCCCAGTGCATTCATTCGGGCAGCAAATCCCTCACGATCCGGAAGCAGATCCGCCAGGGCGCCCATCAGCATGTCTCCGGCTGCGCCCATATTGCATTCAAGATATAAAACTTTCATGTTCTGCTTCCCTCCATATGATTGATCATGCTTGCCAGATATCCGGCTCCGAAACCATTGTCGATATTGACAACGCTGACGCCGCTGGCACAGGAATTAAGCATGGAAAGCAAAGCGGAAAGCCCGCCAAAATTCGCGCCATAGCCGATGCTGGTCGGCACCGCGATCACCGGGCAGTCTGCCATTCCGCCGATCACACTTGCCAGCGCGCCCTCCATTCCGGCGATGGCGATGATCACCCGGGCACTCATGATATCATCCACATGGCTCATCAGGCGGTGCATCCCTGCCACGCCCACATCATACAGACGGACCACCTCGTTTCCATAGATTTCCGCGGTCTGCGCCGCTTCCTCCGCTACAGGCATATCGCTGGTTCCTCCGGTGGCAACGACAATCTTTCCGATTCCATCCGGCTCCGGCACCTCTCCGACTCTGCCAATCTTAGAAAAACTGTCATAATGAAGATCCAGTTCTTTTGCCACATAATCCGCTGCTTCCTGGGACATTCGGGTGATCAGAACCGTCTTTTCCCTTTCCCTTACCATTTCCGCAGCAATCCTGCAGATCTGCTCCGGCGTTTTACCAGCGCCATAAATGACTTCTGCCGCTCCCTGACGGATGCCGCGGTGGGTATCCAGCTTGGCAAATCCCATTTCCTTATATGGTTCCGTCTTGATCTGGAGCATCGCCTCCTCCGGTTTTGTGGTTCCGTCAGCCACCTGCTCCAGCAGTTGTTTCAGTTCTTTCTTGTCCATCCTGTTTGTTAACTCCGAATCTATCTTTCATTCTCTACAAAGGAACCGTTCAGCTCACTGACGGTTCCTTTGCCTGTATGTATGCTGTCCTCTTATTTTGGATCCAGCTCTTTGGATGCCTCTTCCATCAGCTGAATGATCGGCAGATGCTGCGGACAGACGCTCTCGCATTGGCCGCAGGCGATACAGTCTGCTGTCCGTCCGCTGTTTTTCACCAGTTTTTCATAATAATTATGGGCACGATCGGTCTCTCCAAAGCTTCTGAGCGTATTCAGCGCACGGAACACATCCGGGATCTGAATGCTCTGGGGACATCCGTCCACACAGTAACGGCAGGACGTACATGGGATCGTCGGCATTTTTTCCATCGCGCGGACAACCTCCCGGATGACTTCCTGTTCCTTTTCTGTCAGCGGTTCAAAATTTTGGAAGGTATTCAGATTATCCTCCATCTGCGCTTCATCGGACATACCGCTCAGAACCGTAGCCACTCCATCCAGGGACGCGGCAAAGCGCAGCGCCCAGGAGGCCATGGAAGATTCCGGACGGACATCCTTCATCAGTTTTTCGATTTCCGGCGCTGCCTGTGCCAGAGTTCCTCCTTTGACCGGCTCCATGATCAGCATCGGAACATTATGGCGGCGGAGCACCTCATACAGTTTTCCGGACTGGATCAAAGGATTGTTCCAGTCGATATAGTTCAGCTGGATCTGTACGATCTCCACTTCCGGATGCTCGGTCAGGATCTGATCCAGCAGCTCCGGTGTTCCGTGGAAAGAAAATCCAAAATGACGGATCTTTCCTTCCTCTTTTTTCTTCATTGCCCACTGAAAGCAGTCATATTTCACATAGCCTTCATAGTTGGCGCCGTCCTCTACGCTGTGCAGCAGATACAGGTCAAAATAACCTGCGCCGGTACGCTCCAGCTGATCGTTGAAAATCTTGTCGCGGTCCTCGATCCCGTTCATCATCCACTGAGGCAGCTTCGTCGTCAGCCAGAAGGATTCTCTCGGATACCGTTTTACAACCGCCTCCTTTACCACGCTCTCAGAACGTCCGTCACAGTACATATAGGCGGTATCAAAATAATTGAATCCTGCTTTCATATAGGTATCGACCATCCGGCAGACCTGCGGAAGATCGATCTCCTTGTTCTCATTCTGCGGAAGCCGCATCATTCCGAATCCCAGTTTTGGCATTTTGCTGATATCAATACTCATGTTTCTAATCCTCCCAATTTCAAGTTTATTAAACACATCCCAGAGATTCCACCCATGCTTTCAGTTCATCTTCGGAAGCTCCTGCGTTCCAGCGCTTTCCTGGAAACCACTGCACCGTTGGATCGCAAAGTGGTTTCAGCCGCTTTTCTGTGTCCCCAAGACCGCTTCCGCCGGAAGTACAGAACAATACGATCTGTTTTCCGGAAAAATCATACGCCTCCAGAAACGTCCAGATGATCCTCGGGGCTTCATACCACCATACCGGAAAACCGAGAAAAACCGTCTGATACTGATCCATATCTTCCACTTTTCCCCGGACAGCCGGACGGCAAGCCTCATCTTTCATTTCCATTGTGCTGCGGCTCTTTTTATCCATCCAGTCCAGATCCGCGTCTGTGTAAGGCTGTTCCGGACAAATTTCGTATAAATCCGCTTCCGCCGCCTTTGCCAGCTTTTCCGCCAGCCGGCGGGTCACTCCGCTTGCTGAAAAGTATGCCACCAGTCGTTTCTTTCCCATATGTAATACCCTCCATTCTTTTTTTTCTTATTTGACTTTATGATACAACATGAAGTTCACTCTAAGTCAAGCATATTTCTTGAAAAAACGCAGAACCATTGGAAGGGCAACGGCAAACATCAGCAAATCTGCCAGCGGTCCGGCAGCCTGAACGCCCAGAAGCCCGATCAGCCGCGGCAGGATCAGCATGGCTGGAATATAAAATACAATCTGCCGGGCGAAAACCAAAAGACTGCTTGCCAATGTTTGTCCCACAACCTGAAACAGGGTACTTACACAGGACATGAACGTTGCAAAAGGAAGCGCCACACAGATCAAACGCAGTGCTCCTGCGCCGATCCGGATCACTTCCGCGTCATCCCGGAACAGCCCGATCAAAGCAGGGGCAAAGAGAATCCCAACAACCGCAAAAGCGCACATACTGAGCATGCCGGTCTTCGCCGTGTACCAGAACGCATCCTTCACACGTTTGTGATTCTTCATTCCATGGGCGTAGCCGATCACCGGCTGACATCCCTCGATCAGTCCAAGAGAGACAGCGTTGGAAAGATAGAGCAGACGCCCCGCAACACTCATTGCCGCAATGGCAGCGTCTCCCCAGCCGCCGGATACCCAGTTCAGCACGATGTTGGCAAGCATATTGCAGCCATGGCGGCAGAGGCTTGGAAATCCCGTGGTGAACAACAGCTGATACTGGCTCTTTGACTTTGCCAGATAACGCCAGGAAATCTTCACCTGCGTCTTTCCTCTCAGATAATAACTGAGCAGTATGCCCCAGGCTATGATCTGACTGATGGCAGTCGCCAGCGCCGCTCCGGAAATTCCCCAATGAAATACAAAAATAAACAGGGGATCCAGCAGCATATTCAGCACACCGCCCGCAACCTGACCATACATACTCTGACGGCTTTTGCCCTCCGCACGGAGACACTGGCTGAGCGCAAGGCTGCTGGCGGAAAATGGGGCTCCCACAAAAATAAATCTTCCATAACTCATCGCGTAAGGAAGATTCGTTTCCGTCGCGCCCAGCAGAAGCATCAGAGGCTCTCCGGCGACAAATCCGATCACTGCCACAAGCAAACCAAAGAAAAAGCTCAGGAAAAAGGCTGTGCTCATGGTGATATTCGCCTCTTTCTGCTGCTTTGCGCCGAGCATTCTGGAAACCAGGTTGGATCCTCCGGTTCCTACCCAGAAGCCAAGAGCATTCAAAATCATCGGAATCGAGAATACAACACCCACGGCGGCCGTTGCACTGGTACCGATCTGTCCCACAAAAAACGTATCCGCCAGGTTATAAACGCTGTTGATCAGAGTTGTGACCATACTTGGTACAGCCAGCGACAGGATCAGTTCCGAAACAGGAGCCGTGGTCATCCGCTCATACTGCCCCTGCGATTCCCTGGAAATCTTTTTCATTTCTTCTCCTTCTTTCTCTTTTGACGATGTCTTTATTATACCGCATCCCTTTTGATGTGTCACGTTCTTTCCGCATTGACAACTTTTCATTGAAATGTTACTATGATTCCGATAAAACAGAAATAACCGCCCAGCCAGAGGAACGGTTACAGACAGCTGTCCGGAACATCAGCGGAGGAAATCCCGAACAGCTTTTTCAAGCGGAGGGGCCACTCTTTCAGTGGGCCTGTTTTTTCTGCAATGCTTTCCTCCTTGGAGAGCCGCATAACTATTTTTTAAAGGAGACCATTCATATGGAAACACAAAAGACCGCACTTCTCGCAGTCAGCTTTGGAACAAGCTTTCATGATACCCGTGAAAAAACTATCGATCAGATTGAAAACGCCCTGGCTGAAGCATTTCCCGAGGCACATCTCTACCGCGCATGGACCAGCGGAATGATCCTGAAAAAAATCCAGAAACGGGACGGCATCCATATTGACAATGTAAAAGAAGCCATGGAACGGATGATTGCCGACGGCGTCACCGACCTGATCGTCCAGCCGACCCATGTGATCAACGGCATCGAAAATGATCAGATGAAAGAAGATGTGATGGCATACGCCTCCTCTCTTCATTCTGTCTCCTTCGGCACCCCGCTGCTCACCACCACCGAAGACAATGAAGAAACCATTCGTGCCGTTATGAAAGAATGGAACCTCTCCCAGGATGAAGTTCTTGTATTCATGGGCCACGGAACCACCCATTATGCCAACACCGTCTATGCGGCTCTGGACTACACCTTCAAAGACCTGGGCTACAAAAATGTCTACATGGGAACCGTGGAAGCTTACCCGTCGCTGGAGTCTCTGCTCCGCCAGATACACGCCTATCAGCCGAAAAAAGTCCATCTGGCGCCATTTATGATCGTAGCCGGAGACCACGCCAGCAACGACATGTCCAGCGAAGACCCCGACTCCTGGAAATCCCAATTTGAAGCCGAAGGCTTCACCGTCGAATGCCACATGAAAGGCCTCGGCGAATACCGCGGTATCCGCGATATCTTCATCCGTCATGCAAAAGAAGCCGCCGGAATTCTTTGATTCCGGCGGCGGTCGTTCCTACATATGATACAGCAGCGCATTGCAGATGCAAGCTGCGATATTGCTGCCTCCTTTTCTTCCTCTTGCCACGATGGAAGGAACATCCAGAGACAGGATCAGCTCCTTGGACGGAACCACATTGACAAAGCCCACAGGGACGGCGATGATCAGTTCCGGGCGGAGCTTTCCTTCCTTCACAAGCTCATAGATCCGCACCAGAGCCGTCGGCGCGTTCCCAATGGCAAAGATCACCGGGCCTTCCAACTCTGCCGCCTTGTCCATGGACGCCACGGCTCTCGTCGTGCCGTTCTTCTTTGCCAGTTCCGCCACATCCTCATCGGACATAAAGCATTTGACTTCGCCGCCAAAACGTGCCAGAGATTTCTTATTGATTCCTGCCTTTGCCATCTGTGTATCCGTCACAATGGTGGCGCCCCGGCGGATCGCATCCATCGCTTTTTCCACGACCCCGTCTGAATACACCAGGTTTTTCGCATAATCAAAGTCCGCGCTGGTATGAATGCACCGCTTGGTGATCCATTCCGTCTCCTTCGGCAAAACGATCCCCTGTTCTTTCAGTTCTTCCGTGATGATCTCAAAACTGCGGGTTTCAATCTCCATCGGCTTTACATTTTCCAGTTCTACTTTCATTTCACGTCTGCTCCTTCCTCCAGAATCCGGTAGATCTTTTCCATATCCAGATGTTCTCTCAACGCTGCGGCAAGCAGATCATACTGTGTTTCCTTGAATGCCTGGAAATCCACTGCCTCCGCTTCGCTCATATCGATCCCTTTTGACTTGCCAAGCGCCATGACCAGTGCTTTTGTGGCTTCTTCCCGGTCAAAAATCCCATGGACATAAGAACCGTAGACCTGATCCTTCCATGCGCCGTCCATTTTTCTGCCCTGTACCGGACCATCTGTTCCATCCGCATGGGACGCTGCTATCGTATCCCAAAGATCCGTCAGGGCGCCAAGTCCGTCTCTTCCCGTCGTCTGCCCCATATGGATCTCATATCCTTCCAGCGGAACACCGGAGAGTCCTGCGAGCTTTCCTCCCACCGGACAGAACGTGCCTTCCACTCTGGTCCTCGTCTTCTGACTGGTAAATACTGTGTCCATCGGCAGCAGACCCATGCCCGGAATCGTTCCGCCTGCTTCCACACCGTAAGGATCGCTCAGCGTTTCGCCAAGCATCTGGTATCCGCCGCAGATTCCGAAGATGACGGTTCCTGCCGCCGCGGCTTTTTTTACTGCCGCTTCCATTCCGGAAGACCGCATCCAAAGCAGATCTTCCATCGTGTTTTTGGTTCCCGGCAGGAAGATCAGATCAGGATGCTTCAGTTCGGAGACACGAGAAACATACCGGAGAGAAACGCCGGGTATCATCTCAAACGGGTTGAAGTCTGTAAAATTGGAAATCCTCGGAAGACGGATCACCGCCAGATCCAGAAGCTTCACTTCCTGATTTCCGGAAAAGCGTTCCGTCAGACTGTCTTCATCTTCCACTTCAATGTTCAGATACGGGGCAACGCCGACTACGTCGATGCCCGTCCGTTTTTCCAGCATTTCCACACCTGGATCGAGAATCGTCTTGTCCCCGCGGAACTTATTGATGATCATTCCTTTGACCATCGCCCGTTCCTCCGGCTCCAGCAGTTCAATGGTTCCCACAAGCTGGGCAAACACACCGCCCCGGTCGATATCCCCCACCAGAAGGACCGGCGCATGCACCAGTTTTGCCAGCCCCATATTTACGATATCGTCTGCTTTCAGGTTGATCTCCGCCGGAGAGCCTGCGCCTTCGATCACGATGATATCATACTGTGACGCAAGGCGGTCAAAGGCGCTCTTTACCTTCGGAACCAGCTTCTTTTTGAACGCGAAATAATCCCGCGCGCTCATGTTTCCCAGAACCTCGCCTTCCACGATCACCTGGCTGCCCGTATCGTTGGTTGGTTTGAGCAGGATCGGGTTCATCAGAACAGAAGGCTCAATCCCCGCCGCTTCCGCCTGCATGACCTGCGCCCTTCCCATCTCCAGGCCTTCACGGGTGATAAAGGAATTCAGCGCCATATTCTGAGATTTAAACGGTGCCACCCGATAGCCGTCCTGATGAAAGATCCGGCAGAGACCTGCGGCAAGCAGGCTCTTTCCGGCGTTGGACATCGTTCCCTGTATCATAATCACTTTTGCCATATCTAGTTTCCCCTGTCTTCCATCGTTTTTGCACTATGCCTTCCTACAGACTGCGCAGTCAATGCGCAGATCTGGATGAATGGTTATTTATTTTTCAATATTTCTTCCAATGACCGGATCAGAACCTCGTTTTCCTCGTGAAGCTTCACCGCCACCCGGAACCATCCCGGACAAAGCCCGTGATAATTCCGGCAGTCACGGATCAGGATCTTTTTCTCTTTGCACCGTTCCTTAAGATCCTCCGGTCCCTGGAACAGTAGAAAATTTGCCGAAGACGGATAGACGGTAAGACCCAGCCGCTTCATTTCCCTGCTCAGATATTCCCGCTCCACGGCAACCGCCTTTGCAGTCTGTTCCACGTAAGCATCTTCCTGCAGGGCGGCCAATCCTGCCATCTGCGCCGGTATGGACACGTTCCATGCCTGCACCTGCCGTTCCATCCGTTCCAGGAGCGCATGATCTGACGAAACACCATATCCCAGCCGCAGTCCCGGCATCGCATACGTTTTGGTGAACGCATGGAGCAAAAACAGCGAAGGATATCTTTCCACCGCATCCAGCAGAGTCACACGCTCCTTTGACGGAACAAACTGCCAGAAACATTCATCCACCGCCAGCACTGCCCGGCATTTCTCCGCACGTTCTGCAGCCTGCAGCAGGAATTCCCGAGGCGTCTCCACACCGGTCGGATTATTGGGATTGCAAAGAAAGATCAGATCCGTCTCATCCGTGATCCATTCCATAAAATCTTCCCCGGGCTGAAAGTTCCGCTCCGGCGACAACGGATAAAAAATAATCTCACAGTCCGCCGCCTTCAGCGCCGCCTCATACTCGGCGAATCCCGGTACGGCGAGCAGCGCCTTTTTCGGCCGTACTGCCTGTACCAGCGCAAAGATCAGCTCCGCCGCACCGTTTCCGAAGATCAGATGATCCGGACGGACGGCAAGTTTCTCTGACAAAGCCTTCCGGAGCGCCTGACAGGAACTGTCCGGATAATTGGTCAGATATTCCACAGATTCCCGCACCGCCTGACGGACAGATTCCGGCGGTCCGAAGGGATTGACATTCACTGAAAAATCATAGTCGTACCTGCCGGAATAAATATCTCCTCCATGTGGATTTTCCTTCATCTTATCAGTATCCTTCCCAGTATGTATTTTCGTAACGATTCAGCCAGCTGAACAGTTACGTATTGTTTTATGTTCAGACCAGCGAAACAATAAAGTATTTATCGTAGCTTATACCAGCAGGCAGATGACTGCACGCAGGATCCCGCACACTGCCAGCGCGAGCGCGGATGTCAGGTACATCAGCCGGTTCGCCCGCACGATATCCTCAGGTTCCACCGCGCGGAACGGGTCCCCGATGGTGGGCTTTTTGTACAATTCCCCAAAATACCAGGCATCCCCAGCCAGCTGTACCCGCAGAGCCCCTGCCATCACCGCCTCAGTCTGTGCGGAATTCGGGCTTGCGTGATTTCTTCTGTCTCTGAGATAGATCCTTTTCGCATTTTTTCCGTCCATCCCAAGAAACGCTGCCGCAAGGATCATCAGCCATGCGCTGATCCGGGACGGAAGAAAATTCAGCACATCGTCCAGACGGGCTGCCGTCCTTCCAAAATAGAGATATCGTTCGTTTTTATAACCGACCATGGAATCCATCGTGTTGACCGCTTTATAGAAAAAGCCAAGCGCAGGACCTCCCAGGGCGAGAAAGATCAGCGGCGCGACGATTCCATCGGAAGTATTCTCCGCGACGGTCTCCACAGCGGCCTTTGCCACGCCTTCTTCCGTCAGACGCTCCGTGTCCCGTCCTACGATCATTGCAACCGCACGGCGCGCTGCTGGAAGATCTCCTTCCTTCAGCGGCGCGTAGACTTTCATACTCTCTGTTTTCAGAGATTTCGTCGCCAGGATCTGCCAGCACCAGAAAGAAGCCAGCAGCCAGTAAACCACCGGATGGATCCAGGCTGCCAGTCCAAGCAGCGCTGCCGGCACCGCCGTACAGATCAGCACCACCAGCACAACAAGCACTGTGCCCCCGGCAAGTTCCCCTTTTGAAGTTTTCGGAAATAATTTTCGGATCCCTTTTTCCAGAACAGCGATCAGATTTCCGATGATCCGGATCGGATGATAGATCCGACGGGGATCGCCGAAGATAAGATCCAGCACATACCCGGTCAGCAGTGCCGCCAATGTCAGCCACATGATTTTGTCCCTCCAAATTCACAGCATTTTTTCAGATATTCCAAAGCGAGACCAGGGCAGGCATAGTAATACAGATGCGGAAATCCTGCCAGCATCGTACGGCTTCCATGCATACATTCCCAGCCGCGCTTCCGGTTCGGCTTCTGCGCGTGGAAGACCGTGCCGCAGTCCGTACTGTCAAAATAATGGAATTCGTGACCGCGCAGAGGCCCGCATTCGCCGCCGAGCACCTGGTTCTGTCCCGTTTCCAGCCGGATATAGCCGAATCTTCCAAGTTTGTTCGTCCGGTAAATCTCACCCGGAACCGCTCCAACCATCGGCCAGGTTTTCTGATCCATATCTTCCATCTGCTGAGACAGATACATATAACCGCCGCATTCAGCCATACAGGGCATTCCCGCTTCAAGTGCTGTCTTCAGCTCTCTTCGCATGGAAACATTCGCCGACAGCTTTTCGGCATACAGTTCCGGATAGCCCCCATAGAGCAGCACGCCCTGCAGCCCCTCCGGCAGATGACTGTCATGGAGCGGAGAAAAGAAGACGATCTTCGCCCCCAGTTCTTCCAGAAGCCTGAGATTGTCCGCGTAGATAAACTGAAACGCTTCATCCCTTGCCACGCCGATCACCGGAGCAGCCCGGCGGATCTCCTTCGCCTCCAAGCTGTCCAGCGTCTGTCTCAGTTCCGCTGGCATTCCAGCCGAAAGCTCCGGAGCCGTCCCCGCCAGTTCCAGAAGTCCGTCCAGATCCACCGTCTCTTCCAAAATCTCAGCCAGCCGGTCCAGCCGTCCGGTGAGATTTTCCACCTCTCCCGGAAGAACCAGTCCCAGATGACGGCTCTCCAGTCTGCATTCCTCACTTTCCGGAACATAGCCAAGAGGACGGATACCCAATTCTTCCTGAACCATCGGAGCAAGAAGCTGATAAATCCCCCTGGACATCCGGTTAAAGATCACGCCCCGGATCCTGCTGTCCTTTCGAAATTCCAGGAACCCTTTCAGCTCCGCCAGAACAGACAGGCTCATTCCTCTGGCATCCATCACCAGCACCACAGGCGTTTCCGTCATCTGCGCCAGATGATAAGCGCTGGCTTCCACGGAAGTTCCGCCAAGGCCGTCATAGTATCCCATCACTCCTTCGATCACAGAAACGTCCGCCGAACGGGCATGACAGCCAAACAGATATCTCGTCATCGGACCATCGGTAAAGAACGGGTCCAGATTGCGTGACGGCGCTCCCACTACGGTCTCATGGAACTGTGGGTCGATGTAATCGGGACCGCACTTGAAAGCGGCTGTCTTCTTACCGCGGAGAAGAAGCGCGCGGAGCAGACCACAGGTGATCATCGTCTTTCCACTTCCGCTTTTCGGCGCAGCGATCATAAACCGCGGCGCAGCCATTTTGCCGTTAATTCTCCCGCTCTGTTCCATGATGTCCGCCTCCTGTCGCCGCAAAAATATAAATGGGATTCATTCCCATCATCAGATGGCTTTTGCCAAGCAATTTCGCCCGGTCCGCCCGCAGGCATACGATTTCAGGCTCTGCGAAAGGCAGTTCCTCCAGGCATCTCGCC